>OLGH01000051.1_pt1 | contig 154855 bp, 135 predicted proteins | sample 1604851 | NCBI WGS metagenome assembly OLGH01 (sample SAMEA3888894, study PRJEB22519) | human gut metagenome | biome: human gut; feature: human-associated habitat; material: faeces | place: Denmark | collected 2010 | reverse complement strand
AGTTTCACCACAGATTACACAGATTTACACAGATTAAAACGAAAACTTTCTGTGTCAAGCCGAATAACCGGGAAGCATATACAGCTCACGAACGGACGATTAATCCTGATAATAGATTCTTTTCACCCGTGTAGAAATACTTGTCAGCACCTCGTAAGGAATGGTTTCAAGAATATCGGAAAGTACCGTAATAGGCAGATGATCGCCGAAAATCTCTACGGCATCCCCTTCCTTACAGTCAATGTCCGTAACGTCAATCATGCAAACGTCCATACAGATGTTACCCACATAGGGCGCACGCTGGCCATTCACCAAGCAATAGGCGTGGCCGTTGCCAAGATGACGGTTCAACCCGTCGGCATATCCGATAGGCAATGCGGCAATCCGTGAATTACGTGTCAGATGCCCTTTGCGGCTATAGCCTACTGTGTCTTCCTGGGGTACATCACGTATTTGCAGGATGGTAGTTTTCAGTGTGCTCACATTATTGATAATGCTGTTATCAATGGGACTGACACCATACAAACCGATACCCAACCGTACCATGTCGAACTGTGCACCCGGGAAGCGCTCAATACCGGCCGAATTGCAGATGTGCCGGAGTATCTTATGCGGAAATGCTTCCTGCAACTGCATGGATGCCGCTTCAAACATTTCAATCTGTCCACGTGTAAACGCATCGAACTGTGCCGCATCACTACCCACAAAATGCGAGAATACCGAACGGGCAATCACTGCATTCTGTCCTTTCAGCCGTTCAATCAATCGCGGCATATCTTCGGCAGCAAAGCCCAGACGATGCATACCCGTATCCAGTTTTATATGAATCGGGAAGTTAGTGATTCCCTCCTTCTCCGCCTCTTTAATCAGTGCATCCAGCAGGTGGAAGCTATACACTTCTGGTTCCAGTTTATAGTCGAACATGGTCTTGAACGCGGTCATCTCCGGGTTCATAATGATGATGCTTGCCGTAATACCCGCTTTGCGGAGTTCGGAACCTTCATCAGCCACAGCCACAGCCAGAAAATCGACATGATGTTCCTGCAATGTCTTGGCAATCTCATACGAACCGGCTCCATAGGCTGATGCTTTCACCATGCACACCATCTTCGTATCCGGACGCAGCCGACTGCGGTAATAGTTCAGATTAGCTATCATGGCTCCAAGATTCACCTCAAGAATGGTCTCGTGTACCTTTTTCTCCAGTTCTTCCGTTAAAGCATCAAAACCGAACTGACGGGCACCTTTTATCAATATAATCTCATTCTCTAACCGCAGTTCTCCACGGGAAATAGCGCGCAACAGGGCTTCTGTATTAGGATAGAAAGCCTTCTCGATGTCAAAGCGTGCGGCACACGAAGATATCTCACTGCCTACTCCGATGATACGCTCAATGCCGCGGCTACCGGCAAGCTGCGATACTTTCCGGTAAAGCGTCGGCGCATTCTGTCCGGTTTCCAGTATATCCGAGAGGATAAGAGTCCGCTTCAGTCCGTTACTCTGCGAACGACGGTAAAGAAAATCGAGTGCAATGTCCAGTGAAGCGAGATCACTGTTATAGCTATCATTTATCAGCAGGCAACCATTTTTACCTTCCTTCACTTCCAAGCGCATAGCCACCGGTTCCAGTGTCGCCATACGTTCCGTAATCTTCTCGGCAGGAAGCATCAGATAAAGACAGGCAGCCAGGCAGTTAAGCGAGTTCTCAATGGAAGCATCGTCAATAAAAGGCAGTATAAAGGTATTATCCATCTCCAGATAACGATAAGAAATGACGGTACAATCCTCCTTTTTCTCCACCTTACTTATAAACAGGGGACGCTCCATATCTTTCCGGCTCCATGCTATTTCACGGGCACTGAGCATAGACTTCGCCACACAATTACTGATAAACTCATCATCACCATTATAGATCACCACATCGCAGTTCTTGAAGAGCGACAGTTTTTCCATGCACTTCTCTTGCAAAGAGAAGAAGTTCTCCTGATGAGCTCCGCCGATGTTGGTCAGTATGCCAATGGTAGGTTTGATGATATTCTGCAAGGCACGCATCTCTCCCATCTCCGAAATTCCAGCTTCGAAAATAGCGAGTTCGGACTGCTCGTTCATCTGCCAAACGGACAGCGGCACGCCGATCTGCGAATTATAGCTGCGTGGTGAACGAACAATCACCCGTTCAGGGCTGAGCAATTGATGAAGCCATTCCTTAACAATCGTCTTTCCGTTACTGCCCGTTATGCCGATAACCGGTATCTGAAACTGTTCACGGTGTTGTTCCGCCAACTTCTGCAAAGCCTTCAACGGATTGGCGACCACAAGGAAATTAACAGCTAACATATCCGAATTACTCATTGCTAGTTGTCCGCTTTCCACCCATTTATAAGCTTCTTTGCTGACTACAAAATTGCGAACACCGCGTGAATACAAGTCAGGAATATAGCGTGCGCCATCATTGCGCTTGGTAGTTAAGGCAAAAAATAAGGTTTCTTCGGGGAAACTCAAGGAACGGCTATCGGTAAGTAACCAATCTATGGTTGCCGGCGTGTCCCCCACACGTCGTGCACTGATGCGTTCGGCTATTGTTTCAATCGTATATGACATATATCTTTCTCTTTTTTGAAATCTAAGTACGGGTATTTTTTGTTAAGTCGGTCGATTTTTAACACAATTTGTCCTAAAAAACGCTTATACTCGCCTGACTCCGGATGGAAGGGCTTATGAGATAGCGCTTTATTGATATTTTCACTTTCCTGCATAATCTCTAACGCGTCCTCAGAGAGACAGGTCTGCACGAACTTCTCCCATACATAGCGTACCGCCAAGGGAGATGGATGCACCATATCATCGGCATAAAAACGATAGTCGCGAAGCTCGTCGAGTAAGAGTTCATAAGCCGGAAAATAAAAGACATGTCCGGAAAAAGAAGTCTGTAACTGATCGATGGCAAGCAGAAGTGTAGCTTTACTCAATTGATTAGCGTGCATCCCGTCGCGTACGTGGCGGATGGGGCTGACCGTAAGAATCACTTTCAACTTCGGATTCCGAGCAATCAAACCGGAGAAGAGAGAGGTATAATCCGATACAATCTCCTGCACGCTGAGCCGGCGACGGGTAAAGACAGACTCCGGTTGTTTATGACAATTAGCGACCACATGTCCCGTGGATTTCTGTTCGTACACCCACGCTGTACCAAAAGTCAACATCAGGCAGTTCAAATGGTGGATACGTTCGTGTGCTGTTTGCAGACGGATATTAATACGCTGCAACACTTCTTCTGCAAAGGGAGAAGAAAAATCACCATGATGCATCGGGCTATGCCAGCACTCACGAAAGAAAAACAGGTCTTCTTCTTTATACAGTCTGCCCGTCACCAACTCACGCAAAGCTGTTGAAACAGACAAAGGATTATAAAGAACCCCAAATGGATTGACATCCGGACGAAATCTGGCATCCGCAAGCAGTGCACCGATGTTGGTGGCAAAGCAGGAACCCATCAACAGAAGTTCGTCCGCCTGAGTAAAACGGGGCAGATCGGAAGGTAATTCAACAGGGGTAGAAAAGTTCATACGTTTACATCATCATATTCTTCCGGATAGAGAATTTCACGATAGCCATTGCCTGAATGGAAGCAAAGGGAACATCCATCGGTTCATGGTGCGGATTATAACTCACAAGTTTAATGCAACCCTCCTGCTCCGAACGGTTCACATACTTCACTGCCAGATACTCATCGCCATCAATATCGAATGAGACTAGATACATTTCACCATAAATGACATTGCTGAAGCTGTTCATTTCCTTGAAACCTACAATATCTCCCGATTTCAGGATGGGATACATACTGTCCCCACTAATATAAAGGGCACCGTCGCATACGGGAATACTAGGTATTTGTATTCTTCCCATCACAAACTGGTGCTTATTGGCAAGCAATGTACGCAGATTAGCGGCAGCAGTAATGTCGTACAGCACTACACTGCGGTCTTTCATCGCATCCGGCGTTTTGGAATTGTGTATTATCTCAACATTACCTGTCGCCAGTTCGCTATAACAACTTTGTAAATGACTTACAGGGGTTCCCTTCCCTAACAGCAACCAGTTATAATCCACATCCTTCATCTTGCTCAGCAATAACGGGAAGTCGGTGCTGTTTCGTGCAATCCAGTTACTAAGTGTGGAACGCGACACACCCAGATAGGCAGCCAGATCAGCATCTGTTTTGAAGTTCAATACACGCTTGGCACGCTTCACGATGTCCGCTACATTAAAAAAGATATCCTTTTCCATATTTATTTATATAAATAAGTTCTAATGTTGCCTTCAACATACATTTATGCATTTTTTTAATGCAAAAGTCAATATATGATGTTTTCCATACGAAAACGAAGTTATACATTACAGCAACAAAACTAATCAATTTGTTTTAAAGGGGCAAATAAAAGTAAGGGAAACAATACCGGCACTATAACAGAATATCTTTCCCACTACGAGTGAAAGTATTTCCCACTACGACTGAAGGCACCTCCCACTACGACTGAAGGTACTTCCCACTACGACTGAACGAGTGTTTCAGTACGACTAAATCGAGTGGCACACCCATCCTCTTATCAGACAACAGCTTAGAGGGAATTTATGGCTTTTGGCACATGATATCCGTCCCAGGCATATTCTTCGGTATAACTATCGAATGCAGGAGTTTCCGTAATGCACGCTTGTGCAAAAAGCCCGGCAATTTCCGCCTGTTCTGCCGGTGAAAGTCCACGTTCCTTGTGCAGGATACGGTAATAAGTGGGTTTTGGAAAGAGAGTACGAATCATCCCTTTCAACAGCAACGCTTTCTTATAGGGGATGTTATCAAAGAGGGTACTGATGCCCCAGGCATAACGAAGTTTCACAGTGCTTCGGAAGTAAGGACACTGACCGGCATCCATAGGATAATTGGCAGGATTCACCGTTACAATACTCTTCACACTTTGCGGCACATGCAACGTAACAAGATGGCGCAGGCAACTTTCACTTCGCTCACAATCAGGGTTAAGACAGTGGAGGTAATTTAAAGGCACCGAATCATAATTAAAGCAGTCTTCCATGATATTCTGTTTTTGAGGGGACAAATGTAGTGAATCTATTCTGACGGAACAATCCAAAGGAGAAGAGTTCTCGAAATATTAAGATAAAAAAGGAGAAGAACTAATGTTAAAGCGGCAAGGATTCATATTTTTCCCCAAAAAAGGGAATACCTTCCGTTTTCTTTTACTAATTTTGCAATTTGTAATCCTCAGAACAGAGATGAAGACAGAACCAACAACATATAACTTGCTAAATTCTATTTCTGATCCCGAAGATCTGCGTAAACTGAGCGTTGATCAGCTTCCGGAAATTTGCAAAGAATTGCGGCAGGACATTATTAAAGAAGTTTCGTGCAACCCGGGACACTTTGCAGCCAGTTTGGGGACGGTAGAACTGACCGTCGCCCTGCATTACGTGTTCAATACTCCTTACGACCGCATCGTGTGGGACGTAGGCCATCAGGCGTATGGCCATAAGATACTGACCGGACGTCGGGAAACATTCTCCACAAACCGGAAATTCAAAGGGATCCGCCCTTTCCCTTCTCCCGATGAAAGCGATTATGACACTTTCACTTGCGGACATGCTTCGAACTCCATTTCAGCGGCTCTCGGCATGGCGGTAGCGGCAGAAGAAAAAGGAGAAAAAGACCGCCATGTGGTTGCCGTAATTGGCGATGGCAGCATGAGCGGCGGACTAGCATTCGAAGGATTGAACAATGCCTCAGCAAGCTCCAACAACCTGCTTATCATTCTGAACGATAACGAGATGGCCATAGACCGCAGTGTAGGCGGCATGAAGCAATATCTCTTCAACCTGACCACCTCAAACCGATACAACCAGCTCCGCTTCAAAGTATCCAAGATGCTGTTCAAAGTGGGCATTCTCAACGAAGATCGCCGTAAAGCACTTATCCGCTTTGGAAACAGCCTGAAATCAATAGCTGCCCAACAACAGAATATCTTCGAAGGAATGAATATCCGCTACTTCGGCCCCATCAACGGACACGATGTGAAGAACATCGCACGTATCCTGCGGGACATCAAAGATATGAAGGGACCGAAAATCCTGCACCTGCACACCATTAAGGGGAAAGGCTTCGAACCTGCCGAGAAGGCTCCGGGCATTTGGCATGCACCGGGAAAGTTCGATCCCGAAACGGGTGAACGCTTTACAGCGGATACACACAACCTGCCACCGCTGTATCAGGACGTTTTCGGCGAAACCTTGGTGGAACTTGCCGAAAAGAATCCACGCATCGTCGGCGTCACTCCCGCCATGCCTACAGGGTGTTCCATGAATATGCTGATGCAGGCAATGCCCGACCGTGCTTTTGACGTAGGCATTGCCGAAGGACATGCAGCCACTTTCTCAGGTGGTATGGCCAAAGAAGGGATGCAACCTTTCTGCAACATCTATTCGTCATTCATGCAACGTGCTTACGACAATGTCATTCATGATATCGCCATACTCAAACTCCCCGTTGTGCTCTGCCTGGATCGTGCCGGGCTGGTAGGAGAAGACGGACCGACCCACCACGGCGTGTTCGACCTGGCCTACTTCCGCCCTATCCCCAACCTGACAATTTCCTCACCCATGAACGAGCACGAACTACGCCACCTCATGTACACGGCACAGCTGCCGGACAAAGGTCCGTTCGTTATCCGCTACCCCCGTGGGCGCGGTGTGCTCAAGGATTGGAAATGCCCGTTGGAAGAAATCCCGGTTGGCAAAGGACGCAAGCTGAAGGACGGTAAAGATATGGCAGTCGTTACCCTCGGCCCGATAGGGAACATTGCCGCAAAGGCCATCGAACGGGCGGAAAAAGAAAAAGACATCTCAATAGCACATTACGACCTGCGTTTCCTCAAGCCACTGGACGAGGAGATGCTCCACGAAATAGGACGCTCATTTTCCCGCATCATCACCATTGAAGACGGCATACGGAAAGGCGGCATGGGGACTGCCATCCTGGAATTTATGTCGGACAACGAATATACACCACACGTACACCGCATAGGAGTACCGGACAAGTTTGTAGAACATGGCACGATACAGGAATTGTATCATCTGTGTGGCATGGATGAGGAAGGAATCTTAGAGGCCATAAACATAAATTGTCATGACAAAGAAAGAAGCAATAAAGATATTTGAGGAGAAAAAAGTACGTACGGCTTGGGATGACGAGACGGAGGAATGGTATTTCTCAATAGTAGATGTAGTAAGCATTCTTACCGAAAGTGTTGACGGTAGGAAATATTGGAATAAGCTTAAACAACGATTAAAAGAGGAAGGAAATGAAACGGTGACAAACTGTCACCAGTTAAAAATGCTGTCAGCAGACGGTAAGATGCGTTTCACAGACGTTGCCACTACTGAGCAAATGTTTCGCCTCATTCAATCCATTCCCTCCCCCAAAGCTGAACCCTTCAAGCTCTGGATGGCCCAAACTGCCAAAGAGCGGCTGGATGAAATGCAGGACCCTGCAAAAGAGGTTCTGAGATTAGAACAAAACAAGGATAAGAGTAATAAAGAGCAATGAAAATTATTATTGCCGGTGCCGGCGCAGTAGGCACACACTTGGCAAAATTGTTGTCTCGCGAGAAGCAGGACATCATATTGATGGACGACAATGAAGAGAGGTTGAGCACGCTTAGTTCCAACTTCGATTTAATGACGGTCACGGCATCGCCTACCTCCATTCAGGGATTGAAAGAAGTGGGGGCTAGAGATGCTGACCTGTTTATAGCCGTCACTCCCGATGAGAGCCGTAACATGACCGCATGTATGCTGGCCACCAACCTCGGTGCAAAAAAGACCGTTGCCCGTATTGACAATTACGAGTATCTCCTGCCCAAGAACAAGGAATTTTTCAAGAAACTGGGTGTTGACTCATTGATTTACCCTGAAATGCTTGCCGCTAAAGAAATCGTATCTTCCATACGTATGAGTTGGGTGCGCCAATGGTGGGAATTCTGTGGCGGATCGCTGATACTTATCGGTACCAAGATGCGTGAAAAAGCGGAAATACTGGATATTCCTCTGCACCAGCTTGCCGAAACAGACAAGCCCTATCACGTAGTAGCCATCAAACGCTGCAACGAAACACTGATTCCGCGCGGTGACGATGTAATCAAACTGCATGACATCGTTTACTTCACCACTACCCGCAAGTATGTACCTTATATACGTAAGATAGCCGGAAAGGAAGATTATGCCGACGTACGCAACGTAATGATCATGGGTGGAAGTCGTATTGCCGTGCGAACCGCCCAATATGTACCCGACTATATGCAGGTGAAGATCATAGACAATGACTTGAACCGTTGCAACCGCCTGACAGAACTTCTTGATGATAAGGTTATGATTATCAACGGGGACGGACGCGATATGGATCTGCTTATCGAAGAAGGTCTGAAGAACACAGAAGCCTTCGTAGCCTTGACGGAAAACTCGGAAACAAACATTCTTTCCTGCCTTGCCGCCAAACGTATGGGCGTCAGCAAGACAGTGGCGGAAGTAGAAAATATAGATTATATAGGTATGGCAGAGAGCCTCGACATCGGTACGGTAATCAATAAGAAGATGATTACCGCCAGCCACATCTATCAGATGATGCTGGATGCTGACGTCAGTAACGTAAAATGCCTGACCTTTGCCAATGCCGACGTTGCAGAGTTCACCGTGAAAGCCGACTCTAAAATAACCAAACACCAGGTTAAGGACCTCGGGCTGCCGAAGGGAACCACTATCGGCGGATTGATCCGACAGGGCGAAGGAGTCGTAGTGACAGGTAATACACAAATTCTGCCGGGCGATCACGTAGTTGTATTCTGCCTAAGCATGATGATTAAGAAGATTGAGAAGTACTTTAATTAAATGAAGAACTAAAAAAAGAACATTCTTCATTCATATGATATGATTAATTTCAAGACAGTTATACGGATTATCGGTATCCTCCTATTGCTGGAGACGGTGATGCTATTGCTTTGCTCGGGCGTTTCATTCTATTACCAAGATGAAGCGTTGGTAGATTTCTGGGTATCAGCAGGCATTACGGCAGGCGCCGGACTACTCCTGGCAGCCATGGGCAAAGGCGGTGACCGCCAACTGACACGCAGGGACGGATATGTACTCGTCAGCTTTGCCTGGGTAGCCTTCTCGCTTTTCGGTATGCTACCGTTCTACATCAGTGGATATATACCCAGCATTACCAACGCCTTCTTTGAAACGATGTCCGGCTTCAGCAGCACAGGCGCTACAATATTGGATGACATCGAAGCACTCCCCCACGGTCTGCTTTTTTGGCGCAGCATGACACAATGGATAGGCGGCTTGGGTATTATCATGTTCACCATCGCCATTCTTCCGATATTCGGTGTCAGCGGTTTACAAGTGTTTGCTGCCGAAGCCAGCGGACCTACACATGACAAAGTGCATCCGCGCATCGGTATCACAGCCAAATGGATCTGGAGCATTTATGCTGGTATCACCTGTATCCTTGTCGCCCTGCTGATGCTGGGGGGAATGGACTGGTTCGACAGTGTCTGCCATGCCTTTGCCACTACAGGCACAGGTGGATTCTCCACCAAGCAAGCCAGTGTAGCTTACTACCAATCACCCTATATTGAATATGTAATATCCATCTTCATGTTCATATCCGGTATCAACTTCACGTTACTGCTGTTCTTTGTCAACCGAAAGTTCAAGAAAGTTATCCACGATGCTGAGTTAAAGTGGTATTTCTGGTCGGTAGTATTATTTACCGGCCTGATCGCAGTGATACTTTATTATTCCAACCCCATAGGCATGGAAGATGCATTCCGCAAGTCACTGTTTCAGGTGATTTCACTGCACACTTCCACCGGATTCGCCACGGACGACTATATGTTGTGGCCCGCCGTGACGTGGGGTTTGCTGACCATCGTCATGCTGATGGGTGCCTGTGCAGGAAGCACAACGGGTGGTCTTAAATGTATCCGTATGGTAATCCTCGGCAAAGTGGCCCGCAATGAATTTAAACATATCCTCCACCCTAACGCAATACTTCCGGTACGTATCAACAAGCAGGTGATTTCCCCCTCCATACAATCTACAGTACTGGCTTTCTGCTTTATATATGCAGTAATCATTATCATCAGCGTATTGATTATGATGGGAATGGGTATTGGTTTTGTAGAATCCGTGGGGTGTGTCGTATCCAGTATCGGCAACATGGGTCCCGGGCTAGGAGAAACCGGTCCCGCCTTCTCATGGAATGCACTACCCGATGTGGCGAAGTGGTTAATGGCTTTCCTTATGTTGCTGGGACGCCTGGAATTATTTACCGTATTATTACTTTTCACTCCGGAATTCTGGAGAAGAAGTTGATATAAGGCAAAAAAGTGCTAAAAAGAAACTTATTTGCCATCTCTATATAACAAAATAGCCAATATTTGTTATACATTTGCAGCCGAATGAAAAAGTAGTTGAATGAAACAGTGCATAAAATACTTTATGATTATCCTACTCGGCGTATTATTGTACGACGGTGCAGCTCAGGCGGCGGGTATATCGTGCACTTTGATAAGCAACGACAGCGAACGCTGTTTCCTTTCTCAGGCTCCTACCTCACATCAGCAAAACATTCGTAATATATACAATCATTTCTCGTCCATGCCCTTATATATGGACAATGTGGACAGCACACAGGTGCCCGGCAACAAGAGTTTTTTCATTTTGCTGAATTACTTCCGGATGTACTGGCTGGCCGATTCGCCGAGTAGCAATCCGTTGTTGCATTCCGCTTTCTATCCTGTGCCCGATCCGCTCTCCTATTATGTATTCGGGCTGAGAAAGATAATCATTTGATAAACTAAGTCAGGCAAGTTCTACAGGCTTGCCAAGGTCCGTCGAAGGCAATTCAGAGGTATTGCTACCTTCGACCAACTATCCTATTATATACATCTAAAAGTTAATTAGATTTATGAACTTTACTTTGTTAGTAGTCGTCTTGCTGACGGCAATTGCTTTCGTGGGTATTGTTATCGCGTTGTCTAAGGCGATATCACCCCGTTCGTACAATCCACAGAAGATGGAAGCGTACGAGTGCGGTATTCCTACCCGTGGTAAATCATGGATGCAGTTCCGGGTGGGTTACTATCTGTTTGCCATCCTGTTTCTGATGTTCGACGTGGAGACGGTATTTCTGTTTCCATGGGCAGTCATTGCCCGCGACCTGGGAATAGCGGGATTGCTTAGTATCTTATTTTTCTTACTTATCCTGGTATTAGGACTTGCCTACGCATGGCGGAAAGGAGCATTGGAATGGAAAGAATAAAAAAGCCTAAAATAAAGTCTATCCCGTATGAAGAATTTACGGATAATGAAACGTTGGAGAAACTCGTTCGCGAACTTAATGCCGGAGGTGCCAATGTCGCCCTCGGCGTACTGGACGATTTCATCAACTGGGGACGCAGCAATTCGCTGTGGCCGCTTACGTTTGCAACAAGCTGTTGCGGTATCGAGTTCATGGCACTGGGTGCCGCGCGCTATGACATGGCGCGTTTCGGATTTGAAGTAGCCCGTGCCAGTCCGCGCCAAGCAGATATGATTATGGTATGCGGAACTATCACAAATAAGATGGCGCCTGTACTGAAACGCCTATACGACCAGATGCCGGACCCGAAATACGTGGTTGCCGTGGGTGGATGCGCCGTTAGCGGCGGACCGTTCAAGAAATCCTATCATGTAGTGAATGGAGTAGATAAGATTCTGCCGGTGGATGTGTACATCCCGGGATGCCCCCCCCGTCCGGAAGCGTTCTATTACGGCATGATGCAGTTGCAACGCAAAGTGAAGATAGAGAAATTCTTCGGAGGAGTGAACCGGAAGGAACCGAAACCGGATAGTGACGAGTGATGAGCTACAATAACGAAACATAATCAAAATATGGATAATATACGATTTATAAAACCTACGGACTTGCATGCCGAAATGCTCCGCCTGCACCAAGAGCAGCAGATGGACTTTCTGGAATGCCTGACCGGTATGGACTGGGGAGAAACAACCGACAAGGATACGCCAGATACACCGCGTGGTTTAGGAGTGGTTTATCATCTGGAATCCACCACTACCGGAGAACGTTTAGTCGTACGTACCGCTACCTTGGACCGCGAGAATGCCGAGTTACCCAGTGTCAGTGACATCTGGAAAGCAGCAGATTTCCTGGAGCGTGAAGTATACGATTTCTACGGCATCATCTTCATTGGACATCCCGACATGCGCCGCCTCTACCTGCGTAACGACTGGGTAGGATACCCTATGCGTAAGGACAATGATCCGGAAAAGGACAATCCGCTACGTATGGACAATGAAGAAACCATTGATACCACTACCGAACTGGCACTTAACCCGGATGGTACAATAAAGAATAAAGAACTGGTACTCTTCGGAGACGAAGAATATGTTGTGAACATCGGTCCGCAACACCCTGCCACGCACGGTGTAATGCGTTTCCGTGTATCACTGGAAGGTGAAACCATCGAGAAGATAGATGCCAACTGCGGCTACATCCACCGGGGCATCGAGAAGATGTGCGAAAGCCTCACCTACCCGCAGACATTGGCACTGACTGACCGTCTGGATTATCTGGGCGCACATCAGAACCGTCACGCCCTTTGTGCATGCATCGAGCAGGCTATGGGCATTGAAGTAAGCGACCGTGTGAAGTATATCCGTACCATCATGGACGAATTGCAGCGCATAGACTCTCACTTGCTGTTCTACTCTTGTCTCGCAATGGACCTTGGTGCTTTGACCGCGTTCTTCTATGGTTTCCGCGACCGCGAGAAGATACTCGACATCTTCGAGGAAACTTGCGGCGGACGCCTTATTATGAACTACAACACTATCGGTGGTGTGCAGGCCGATCTGCATCCCAACTTCCAGAAACGAGTGAAAGAGTTTATCCCCTACCTGCGTGGCATCATCCACGAATATCATGAGGTGTTCACCGGCAATATCATCGCCCAGCAACGTCTGAAAGGCGTAGGAGTACTGAGCCGTGAAGATGCCATCGCTTTCGGAGCTACAGGTGGTACAGGACGTGCCAGCGGCTGGGCTTGCGATGTCCGTAAACGCCATCCCTACGGAGTATACGACAAAGTGGACTTCAAAGAAATCGTTTATACCGAAGGCGACTCCTGGGCACGCTACATGGTTCGTATGGACGAAATCATGGAAAGTATGAATATCCTTGAACAACTTATTGATAACATCCCCGAAGGCCCATATCAGGAAAAGATGAAACCCATCATCCGTGTACCCGAAGGACAGTATTATACTGCCGTAGAAGGTAGCCGTGGTGAGTTCGGCGTCTTCCTGGAAAGCCATGGCGACAAGACTCCGTACCGTCTGCATTTCCGTTCCACGGGATTACCGCTGGTAAGCACCGTAGATACCATTTGCCGCGGAGCAAAGATTGCCGACCTGATTGCAATCGGAGGAACGCTGGATTACGTAGTGCCAGATATTGATAGGTAAAGGAAGGTACAATTTACAATGTACAATGTACAATTTAGCTGCGCATGAGTAGTCGGTTGATGCATTGCCATTGTAAAGTGCCTCGTAAATTGTAAATTGTAAATTGTAAATTACAAGATGTTTGACTTTAGTATAGTAACCAACTGGATACACCAGACGCTGACTTCCCTGATGCCGGAAGGTCTGGCGATATTCCTCGAATGTGTAGTGATAGGCGTGTGCATCATTCTGATGTATGCCGTACTCGCCATCATTCTGATTTACATGGAGCGCAAGATATGTGCTTTCTTCCAGTGTCGTCTCGGTCCGAACCGTGTAGGTAAATGGGGTAGTATTCAGGTCATCTGCGACGTGCTGAAGATGCTCACCAAAGAAATCTTCACTCCGAAAGCTGCCGACCGCTTCCTCTACAACCTGGCACCGTTCATGGTGATCATAGCTTCATTTCTGACATTTGCCTGCCTCCCTATTAATAAAGGTATGGAAGTGCTGAATTTCAATGTAGGTGTATTCTTCCTGCTGGCAGCATCCAGTATAGGTGTATTAGGTATTCTGCTGGCCGGTTGGGGATCCAACAACAAATTTTCATTGATCGGAGCCATGCGAAGCGGAGCACAGATTATCTCGTACGAGTTGTCTGTAGGACTGAGTATATTAACTATGGTAGTGCTGATGGGTACGATGCAGTTCTCTGAAATTGTAGAAGGACAGGCTGACGGATGGTTCATCTTCAAAGGACACATTCCGGCAGTGATCGCTTTCGTTATCTACCTGATAGCCGGAAATGCAGAGTGTAACCGTGGGCCGTTCGACTTGCCGGAAGCAGAAAGCGAACTGACGGCAGGATACCACACCGAATATAGCGGTATGCACTTCGGTTTCTTCTATCTGGCCGAATATCTGAACCTGTTTATTGTAGCCAGCGTGGCTGCCACCATCTTCTTGGGCGGCTGGATGCCGCTTCATATTGTAGGACTGGATGGCTTCAACGCCATAATGGATTATATTCCGGGCTTCATCTGGTTCTTCGGCAAGGCATTCTTCGTAGTATTCCTGCTGATGTGGATTAAATGGACATTCCCCCGCTTGCGTATCGACCAGATCCTGGCATTGGAATGGAAGTATCTGGTACCTATCTCAATGGTAAACCTCATTCTGATGGTACTGATTGTTGTATTTAAACTGCACTTTTAGATTATGAAAACATACAGTTATTTTGGCGGACTGATGCACGGCATCGGTTCTTTGCTGACGGGTATGAAAACTACCATGACCGTCTTCTGCCGCCGGAAAGTGACAGAGCAATACCCGGAGAATCGTGCGACACTGGAAATGTTCGACCGTTTCCGCGGGACGCTGACCATGCCGCACAATGACCGGAATGAACACCATTGTATAGCGTGCGGGCTGTGCCAGATAGCATGTCCCAACGATACCATCAAGGTAACAAGTGAAATGATAGAGACTGAGGACGGCAAAAAAAAGAAGATATTGGCAAAATATGAATACGACCTCGGTTCGTGCATGTTCTGCCAACTTTGTGTCACAGCTTGTCCGCACGATGCGATTACGTTTGCTACAGACTTTGAGCATGCGGTGTTCGACCGTACAAAGCTGGTGAAGACGTTGAACCATCCGGGCAGTCACGTAGAAGAGAAAAAGAAACCCGCTGCTCCCCAAAGTGAAGCAACAAAGTAATTTGTAATTAAGTAATTTGTAATTCAAGAATATGGAAATAACCCTTGAAACCGTAGTATTCTACTTTCTGGCAGTGTTCATCAGCGTATGTTCCATTCTCACTGTGACTACACGCCACATGGTACGCTCGGCAACGTATCTGCTGTTCACGCTTTTCGGCACGGCAGGCATCTACTTCCTGCTGGGCTACACATTTCTAGGCTCGGTACAAATCATGGTTTACGCCGGCGGTATTGTCGTACTCTACGTCTTCTCCATCCTGCTGACCAGTGGCGAAGGAGACCGTACTACCAAGTTAAAACGTAGCAAACTGTTGGCTGGTCTAGGCGCAACTGTAGGTGGTGCCATCATCGTAGTATTCATTACGTTGAAACATAAATTCCTCGTTACTACCGATCTTGTACCGCTGGAAATCAACATCAAGACTATCGGACACTCTATGCTGAGTAGTGACAAATTCGGTTATCTGCTTCCCTTCGAGGCAGTCAGTATCCTGTTGCTGGCGTGTATCGTAGGTGGGTTGGTGATTGCACGTAAACGCTAAATACAATTGATTATGATTCACATGGAATATTATCTGATAGTTTCGGCTATCATGTTTTTCGCCGGTATCTACGGGTTCTTCACCCGCCGCAACACACTGGCGATACTTATCAGCATCGAGTTGATACTGAATGCTACGGATATCAACTTCGCAGTGTTCAACCGTTTCCTTTTCCCTGACGGAATGGAAGGGTATTTCTTTGCCCTGTTCTCCATTGCCATCTCGGCCGCCGAAACGGCAGTAGCTATCGCGATTATGATCAACATCTACCGCAATATACGAAGTATCCAGGTTAATAAGCTGGACGAATTGAAATGGTAGAATCAGTACAGTATCAATAATAGAATAAAAAAGAAAAGAATATGGAATATACAATCTTCATTCTCCTGCTTCCCCTCCTCTCCTTCCTTGTATTGGGGATTGGCGGCAAATGGATGACGCACCGGACGGCGGGCATCATCGGTACCACGGTATTGGCTGTGGTAGCCGTATTGAGCTACGCCACTGCCTGGCAGTATTTCTCCGCTCCGCGTCTGGCGGACGGCACTTTCGCCACACTTATACCTTATAATGTGACGTGGTTGCCCTTCACTTCAACGCTGAGCATTGACCTGGGTATCCTGCTCGACCCCATTTCTGTGATGATGCTTATCGTCATCTCCACCGTATCGTTGATGGTACATGTCTACTCTTTCGGCTACATGAAGGGTGAGCGCGGATTCCAACGCTATTATGCATTCCTCAGCCTCTTTACCATGTCCATGTTGGGTCTGGTGGTGGCTACCAATATCTTCCAGATGTATCTGTTCTGGGAATTGGTGGGTGTTTCGTCTTACTTGCTCATCGGTTTCTACTATACGAAACCGTCTGCTGTTGCTGCAAGCAAGAAAGCGTTCATCGTTACCCGTTTTGCCGACCTGGGTTTCCTGATCGGTATCCTTATTTACGGTTATTATGCCGGAACTTACACCTTCCATCCCAGTGAAATGGCATTGCTGAAAGGTGGTGCGGCAATGATACCTCTGGCCTTGGGACTGATGTTCATCGGTGGTGCCGGAAAGAGTGCCATGTTCCCATTACACATCTGGCTGCCGGATGCAATGGAAGGCCCGACACCCGTCAGCGCATTGATCCATGCAGCGACCATGGTGGTAGCCGGAGTTTACCTTGTGGCCCGAATGTTCCCGCTGTTCATCGGTTATGCACCCGACGTGCTGCATCTGGTAGCTTACGTTGGAGCGTTCACTGCATTCTATGCTGCTTCGGTAGCTTGTGTGCAAAGTGACATCAAGCGTGTGCTGGCATTCTCTACTATCTCACAGATCGGCTTTATGATGGTGGCACTGGGAGTTTGTACTTCTGCTGATCCGCATCATGGCGGTCTGGGCTATATGGCCGGTATGTTCCACCTGTTCACGCACGCTATGTTCAAGGCATTACTCTTCCTCGGCGCAGGTAGCATTATCCATGCGGTACACAGCAATGAAATGTCCGCTATGGGTGGACTGCGCAAGTACATGCCTGTGACGCATATTACGTTCCTGATTGCTTGTCTTGCCATTGCAGGTATTCCTCCATTCTCCGGTTTCTTCTCTAAAGATGAAATACTGACAGCATGCTTCCAGTTCAGCCCTGTAATGGGCTGGATTATGACAGTGATTGCTGCAATGACGGCATTTTATATGTTCCGCCTCTATTACGGCATCTTCTGGGGCAAAGAAAATAAAGAGCTTCATGCTGAACATACTCCCCACGAAAGTCCGTTAACTATGACTTTCCCACTGATGTTTCTTGCTGTTGTTACTATCGGAGCCGGTTTCATCCCCTTCGGTAAGTTCATCTCTTCCAACGGTACGGCTTACGAGATTCATCTCGACTGGGCGGTGGCAGGTACCAGCATTGCTATAGCTGTCATCTCCATCGCAATTGCCACAGCCATGTACGCACGGGCAAAGCAACCCGTTGCCAATGCCCTTGCCCGTCGTTTCCGCGGATTATGGACAGCTGCCTATCATCGCTTCTATATCGATGAAGTGTACCAGTTCGTAACTCATAAGATAATCTTTGGTTGCATCTCCCGCCCCATCGCTTGGTTCGACCGCCACGTAGTAGATGGTTTCTTCGACTTCCTTGCCTGGAGCGCCAATGCCACCAGTGATGAAATACGCGGTCTGCAAAGCGGACAAATTCAACAGTACACTTATGTATTCCTGTTGGGTACGCTGGCATTGATATTGTTATTGCTGCTATAGTAGAGAAATGTTAATCGTAATTTGTAATTCGTAATTTGTAATTATAAAAATGAACATATTAAGTATTTTTGTTCTCATCCCCCTGTTGATGTTACTTGGTCTCTGGCTGAGCCGTAACATCAAGCAGATACGCACGGTGATGGTGACAGGTGCATCGGCATTAGTGTTGGCCGCCGTAGGCCTAACCATTGCTTATCTGCAAGCGCGTGCTGCCGGAGACACAGCCGAAATGCTCTTCCGTGCGGATGTACCCTGGTATCCGGCACTCAACATACACTACTCCGTGGGAGTAGACGGCATTTCAGTAGCCATGCTGCTGCTCTCTGCCATCATAGTCTTCACCGGTACTTTCGCCTCCTGGCGTCTGCAACCGTTGACGAAAGAATATTTCCTTTGGTTCACCCTGCTCTCTCTGGGTGTGTTCGGCTTCTTCATTTCTACGGACCTGTTCACCATGTTCATGTTCTATGAAGTAGCACTGATTCCGATGTACCTGCTTATCGGTGTATGGGGATCAGGACGTAAGGAATACTCTGCCATGAAACTGACACTGATGTTGATGGGTGGTTCCGCATTCCTGCTTATTGGTATTCTGGGTATCTATTTCGGTTCCGGTGCCACCAGTATGAACCTGCTGGAAATAGCCCAATTGCATAATATTCCTATCGAACAGCAACGCATTTGGTTCCCGCTTACCTTCCTCGGTTTCGGTGTACTCGGTGCATTGTTCCCGTTCCACACATGGAGCCCCGACGGCCACGCTTCGGCGCCTACTGCCGTAAGTATGCTCCATGCAGGTGTACTGATGAAACTTGGTGGTTACGGTTGTTTCCGTATCGCCATGTATCTGATGCCTGAAGCTGCTCAGGAACTCGGCTGGATATTCCTGATACTGACAGGTATCTCCGTTGTCTACGGTGCCTTCTCGGCTTGTGTACAGACAGACTTGAAGTATATTAACGCCTACTCTTCCGTATCTCACTGCGGCCTCGTGCTCTTCGCCATCCTGATGATGAACCAAACGGCTTGTACCGGTGCTGTCCTGCAAATGCTCAGCCACGGATTAATGACTGCCCTGTTCTTTGCCCTCATCGGTATGATCTACGGTCGTACCCACACACGCGACGTACGTGAGCTTTCAGGATTGATGAAAATCATGCCGTTCCTTGCTGTCTGTTATGTCATTGCCGGACTTGCCAATCTCGGACTTCCAGGACTCAGCGGTTTCGTTGCCGAGATGACAATCTTCAACGGTGCTTTCCAGCATGCAGATGTTTTCCACCGCACGTGGACTATCATTGCCTGTACCAGTATCGTGATTACCGCAGTCTATATCCTCCGACTGGTTGGCAAGATACTGTATGGAACTTGCACCAACAAGCACCATCTGGCGCTGACTGATGCTACCTGGGATGAACGCACTGCCGTTATTATTCTCATTGTCTGCGTTGCAGGCCTCGGTCTTGCTCCGTTGTGGATCAGCAATATGATTGGAGACAGCGTGTTGCCCCTGGTGAGTATATTTCAATAATGGTATGCTAATAACTTATAACTAATAACTTATCATTCAATAGATATGGACTATTCCCAATTCCTTATTCTCAAAGAAGAGCTTTCGCTGATAGCTGTCATCGTGATCCTCTTCGTGGCCGACCTCTTCATGAGCCCCGATGCTCACAAGAAGGACGGTAATCCACGACTCAACACCATGTTGCCCGTCGTGCTGCTCACGATACACACGCTGATTACCATCATACCCGGTCCGGCTGCCGATGCTTTCGGTGGTATGTACCATAACGCCCCGATACAAAGCATCGTGAAGTCCATCCTCAGCGTCGGTACGCTGATTGTTTTCCTGATGGCACATGAGTGGCTGAAACGACCGGACACTGTAATCAAGCAAGGCGAATTTTATATGCTGACGCTCTCTACCCTGCTGGGTATGTACTTCATGATTTCCGCAGGACACTTCCTGATGTTCTTCATCGGACTGGAAACAGCAAGTATCCCGATGGCTGCATTGGTTGCTTTCGACAAGTACCGCCACCACTCCGCCGAAGCCGGTGCCAAGTACATCCTCACCGCACTTTTCTCCAGCGGACTGCTGCTTTATGGCATCTCGCTTATTTACGGAACAGTAGGTACTCTCTATTTCGATGATATCCCGGCTCACCTGGACGGCAGTGCCCTGCAAATAATGGCATTTGTCTTTTTCTTCTCCGGCATGGGATTCAAGCTTTCCCTTGTTCCTTTCCACCTCTGGACGGCAGACGTGTACGAAGGTGCCCCGAGTGTAGTAACTGCTTATTTAAGTGTTATTTCTAAAGGATCGGCAGCTTTCGTATTGATGACTATCCTTATCAAGACATTCGCTCCGATGGTGGATCAATGGCAGGAAATTCTTTATTGGGTTATCATAGCTTCTATCACCCTTGCCAACCTTTTCGCCCTGCGTCAGGAAAACCTGAAACGCCTGATGGCATTTTCCAGTATCTCGCAGGCAGGCTACATCATGTTGGGTGTGATTGCCGGAACGCAACAGGGTATGGCATCATTGGTGTATTATGTACTTATTTACATGTTCGCCAACCTCTCTGTATTTGCAGTGATTACGATTATCGCCCTTCGTGCCCAGCGTTTCACGCTCGAAGAATATAACGGATTATACAGTACCAATCCGAAACTGGCATTCCTCATGACGCTTGCTTTGTTTTCATTGGCAGGTATTCCTCCGTTCGCAGGCTTCTTCTCGAAGTTCTTTATCTTCGCAGCAGCTTTCCAGGGCGGTTTCCATCTGCTGGTGTTCATCGCATTGGTGAATACGATTATTTCACTCTATTACTATCTGAAGATTGTGAAGTCCATGTATATCAACAAGAGTGATGAGCCTATCGCCACTTTCCGTAGCGATAACTACACGCGTGCCAGCCTTGTCATCTGTACGCTCGGTATTATTGTATTGAGCCTTGCGAGCGTGGTTTATCAGTCCATCGACAAGTTCTCGTTCGGACTGAATTAGTTACGAGCTACAAAAGCTACGAGCTACAAGTTACGAGTGGTTGCGCTATTACACCGCAAAGCACTTGTAACTCGTAGCTCGTAACTCTTATACCACCGGCAGAATAAACCAGAACGTCGATCCTTTACCCAATTCACTATCTACACCGATAGTGCCTCCCAGTTGCTCTATAATACTCTTACTGATAGAAAGTCCCAGGCCGGTGCCCTGAACAAACGAGTTCAATTTTATAAAGCGGTCGAATATCTTCTCACAGGCTTCCGGGGCAATACCGATACCTGTATCCGATACATATATCCGTAAATGCTTTGCATCCGGTTGGTCATATCCGATACGGATATAGCCGGTTGTAGTGAACTTAATCGCATTATTTACAAAATTAGCAACCACCTGGTGCAAACGATTAGGATCACTCACAATGACGCATGACGGTAAAGTCGGTTCAAATAAAAGCTCAACACCCGGCTTCACACGCAGTTTCATGGAGCGCTGAACATCTCCACACAGAGTATTCACATCCAGATCCCTTATTTTAAAGTCGAAAGTTCCCGCCTCAATCTTCGATAAATCCAGAATATCAGAAATCAGTTGCAGCAGAAGTTCATTATTCTCTTCCACCATCTTTGAGTATTCCCGCTTTTCTCCCTGATCTTCCGTCTCCACCAGCAAACTTGAAAAACCTACAATAGCATTCAACGGTGTACGTATCTCATGACTCATATTCGCCAGGAAAGCACTCTTCAAGCGGTCTGCCTCTTCAGCTTTCTCTTTGGCTTCAATCAGTTTTTGTTCTGTTTCCTTCAATTCAGTGATATCGTAGTTAACACCGATCAGTTCAATCAGCCCATTCTCAGGATCATAGCGGTTGAGCACTACATTCATACGTACCCAGTTCCACTGGTTCAATGTTCCGGATTTGAGCACGCGCATTTCACTTTTGAAACTCGTAGCTTCCCCCCGTTTGGCCTTCTCAAAGAAAGCCAATACACGTACCCTGTCTTGCGGGTGCATTTTATTATAAATTCCTACCACTTCAACCAATGGTGTATCTTCATCTTCACCCATATTCTTATACCATTGCTTGATGGCATATCCATTACGGGTAAGTAGGTTCAGTTTGGCATAACCTACTTTGGCATATTCAGAAATCAACAGGAAGAAGTTTTCAAAATCACGTATCCGGTTAATGGAACTGATACGTTCCGTATTGTCTATATTGATAAGTACAAAACCATTGTTATCGCCCTGCTTATCGTATATCTTACTTATTTTCGTATAAAGTTCTATTCCACCTCTTTTCTCCGATTCATAATAATCGCTCACATTGGAGAATTCATAGTCCTGCGAAAAGTCAAGTTCATCTTCCACTTTCACCCTTTCACGGATGTCAGACGGCACATTCGGATTCTCATAGAAGTTCACTCCAATCGTACTTGATTTGTCCTTAACCCCAAATATCTCCATATCTTTATTATTAAGATCTATCAGTATCCCATCCTTATTATAAATCTCCACACCGACAGGAATATTGGAAAAGAGATTTCGCAATAGTTTCTCGCTGTGATCCAAAGCCATATACGTACGACGCATCTCAGTGACATCCATATAGAGACAAACCAATTCATCCGGTTCGGGAGAATAAATAATACAATGACAAGTCCTCTTTGACTCTTCAAAATATTCATCCAGTTCCCTGTACAGACCATGCTTATGTATATCTGCAAGAATCCTAAGCTTGGTTGACAGTTTGTCTGAAGAATAGATTTCTGAAGCAAAACGCCCTTTATATCTCTCTAAAGGCGAACCGCACAAATCGGCACTGAACTGATTAGCATCTGTGATAAGATAGTCATAAGGTTCACCTTCTTCATCACAAAGAATGGAAAGGCGTACATAACCCATAGGCATATACTTATAGAGATTACTCAGGAAATTACGTTCACGGTCGGCCTCATCTCTGGCAAGACGCAAGCTGATACAAATATTAATGATATCGGCTAAAGAGGAGAACCATTGATAGTCTTCATTCGTCCATTTATAGTACCTATCTACCAAGTCAATACCGATATATCCCCACACCCGTTCGGTATTCCGGAGCGGAACCACCATGAGTGACTTTATATTCTGCATAGCAAGTATCTCAGACTCCTGACGTGCCACCCGTGGCAAATCCGATAAAGTATTCAATAAGATGGGTTTGCCTGCCAACATTTGTTTAAGCCACCACTCCATGCCATTAGTAGGAATTTGTTGCAGCATGTCTATTTCCGGACTAACTCCTTCAGCCACTACCTCGTAGGTACAAGTTTGTGTGCGATATTCAGCATCGTATTCCACTATATAGACACGTCCGCCATGAAAGAGTTCGAGGACATCCTTCAACACTCCCGAAATCACTTCACTCAGGCTTTTATCTTTCAGAAAATTACGTAAGGACTGGGACACTGAATGCTGTCGGAACAGCAATTCATTAAACTGTTTCAGAATATCACCGGATTGTGCGTCTGCAGGGGTATTGACCAATTGAAGGATACCAAATGCTTTTGGATGCCCATCTTCTGTCAGCCACTTTTCGCCCAGACGGGAACAAACCCACACAATGCCTTGTGAAGAGTAAATAGGAAAAGTTTGCTCATATACCTCGATTTCTTCTATCGAAAGGAATTCACGTGTGATACGGCAACGGTAATCTTCACGAATCAATTGGCCGAACTGGCGAAAAGTCAGAGTATCTCCCTCCAAGCCTAACAAATTACAAACATATTCGGAACAAAGATATTCCCCCGTAGCGAAATCTGCTTCCCACCAGCCTATTTGTCCAACAGATGAAAGGAGCTGAAAACGTTTTGCCTCATGTGATTGGTTGCCACTCATACGATTGTGCTTTTAATATTCGTAAATAGTGCAAAGATAATGCTTACTTATTAATTTCCACTCTATTCATATCAACAAAAAAAAGAAAGTTTGGGTTCGTTAATGTAGTAAGTCAGAAGAGTTTATCAGCCGTTTTTTTCAACAATTCAGTTTGTCACTTAATTGTAACCTAATTGAGAATCAATTGTATGACATGTGTATTACGGTTGTAATTCCGTTGCCGCATCTTTGCACCGGAAACAAGAAACGATAAAAGATGAGCATGAAACTGGATTTAGGAAAAGTATTTTTCTTCATTTTATTATTGGTGCTTTCCACCATGACCGCCATGGCTGGAAACATCAAAGGAACCGTCCTCGACAAGCAGACGAAAGAGCCACTGACCGGAGCTACCATACAGATAACCGGGACAGCGCAGGGTGTGGTAGCCGATATTGACGGCAATTATACACTGAATGTAAATGACGGTACATATACCATAACCGTGAGATATATAGGATACAAAGACATCCTGCTCAACAGCATAAAAGTCAAGGCCGAAACTTTGCTGAACTTTGAGATGGAAAGTGATGCACAAACGTTAGGCGAAGTCTCCGTAGTGGCCAAAAAGAATCTGGAAGGTGAACGAGCCCTGCAGATGGAACGGCAGAAAGCCACCCTTGCAATCGAAAATCTCGGTGCCAAAGAAATGAGTATCAAAGGAATCAGCAATGTGGAAGAAGGTGTAAAAAAGATAACCGGTATCTCCATCGCCAGTGCCGGACAGTTGATTGTGCGCGGTCTGGGCGACCGGTACAGCACCACCACTCTGAACGGACTTCCCATCGCCTCTCCTAATCCGGACAATAAACTGATCCCTCTGGATATCTTCCCTGCATCTACCGTACAGAATATTACCGTGAGCAAAGTATATGACGCCAGTGCATTCGCCGACTACTCGGGGGCACACATCGACATAAGTACCAAAGAGAATGTAGGCAGTGATTTTCTGTCCATCAGCTTCAATGCAGGTGGCAAGTTCAATACGCTAGGCAAAGATTTCTACCGGATGGACCGCGACGGCTCTCTGTTCAAGACTCCTTCTCTGGATCAGAAACTGATAGACATGTCATTAACAGACTTTGAAGAGTATGCACGCCACAACCGCCTCTTTAACACCAGTTTTCAGGTTAGTAAAAAGACTGCCCTACCCGAATTCGGCGGAAATATCGGTTTCGGCAAACGTTTCACCCTGGGTGGAAATGAAGTCAGCGTTCTGGGCTCCATAGGAGTAAGCAACGACCTACAAACCATGGACAATGCCTCCATACGTACCTTAGAAGCTACAGGAAATACCCTGAATGAATTTAACTACGACAGCTACAGCAACGAGTTAAAGATTGCTGCATTGGGTAATCTCGGCTACAGTTTCCGCACTTCCGATCACATCGGATATACCTTCTTCTACGCCCGCAATGCCATCGACACTTATATGAGGCGCGAAGGTGTGGACTATGAAGACCACCATCTGATAGGCAGCAACAACGTGACACACATCTACAGTCTGCAAAACCATCAAGTAAACGGCAAGCACTACTTCGGCAAACAGTGGGACCTCAACTGGAGCGGCTCGTACAGCAAGACCTCCAGCGACGAACCCGACCGCCGCCAAGTAATGTTCATCCGTGAAGATGACCAGATAAAACTCTTCAAACTGAACCGCCAAGAAACCATGCGTTACTTTGGCTCACTGAATGAAGATGAATGGGTGGGCGACCTCACCGCCAGCTACCGCTTTGGCGACAACAACAAGTTGCAGGCCGGTTTCACCTATAAAGACAAGAATCGTGACTATATGGGTACACGCTTCTACTACAACCTGAACAAACTGAACCCTACCATCACCGACATCTACGATACCGACTCCTTCCTCAACATGGAAAATGTAGAAAACGGTTCCATCACCATAGACCGGAAGAAGCAGCCCAAAGACAGCTATACAGCCGGTAACAGCATTTATGCAGGATACATTGCCACTGAATACTACCCCGTAGCCCCGTTATTGGTGAACCTGGGAGTACGCTACGAAATCAGCAAGCAATGGGTAGACTACTATACCGATGGCGGAAAAGCCGAACGCAGTGAACTGAACAAAAACGACCTTTTCCCCTCACTGAACATGAAATACCAGATGAACGAAAAGAACAGTCTGCGCTTTGCCTTCTCACGCACAGTGACGCGTCCTTCGTTTATCGAAATGGCCCCCTTCCTCTATCAGGAATCCTACGGTTCGGCACAGATACGCGGTAACGCTGATTTGCAAAACGGCTACAACTATAACATCGATCTGCGCTACGAACTCTTTGAAAAGAATGGGGATATGCTCTCCATCACCGCCTACTACAAGCACCTGAAAGCACCGATAGAGCGTGTACAGACTCTGTCAGGTGGTTCCGCCGTGCATTCTTTCCGCAATGCGGACAACGGTATGGCAACGGGGGTGGAGATAGAATTCCGCAAAGAGATAGTGAAAGACCTGCGTTTCGGCGTGAACGGCTCATATATGTACACTAACGTGAAACTGCCCGAAGGCGGTGCCTACACCAACAGCCAGCGTGCCTTGCAGGGAGCATCGCCCTACCTGGCAAATGCAGACCTCACCTATTCACCCGCTTTCAGCAACGACCGCCAACTCAGCGTTGCCCTGCTCTACAATCTGCAAGGTCCCCGCATCCACTCCGTAGGTATCTCCGGTCTGGGAGACATCAAGCAACAGCCGGTACACACACTGAACTTTACAGGCAGTTACCGCTTCAACCGGCGTTTCGCGGTGAAGTTGCAAGTCAACGACCTGCTGAACCAAGACATCCTCTTCAAGCAAGAAGTGCCTACCACCGGAGATAAAGTAGAAGTGGAACGCTTCAGAAAGGGTACAGGCTTTGAAGTTGGCTTCAGCTATGACCTGTAAGAGAAAAGAAAAATTTTGAGAGAGACAAACAATAGAAACTCATTTTATCAACTAAACGATTATTAGTATGAGAACATCAAATTGGAAATTCATGACTATGGCCCTTGCGGCAAGCATGACCTTATTCACTGCATGTACCGACAACAACGAACCCGGAAACGGGGACGGCGGTGAAGACAACAAGTATGAACTGACGAAAGACATCGAAAGCGATACGGAACTGGAAGCCGGAAAGACTTACACGCTAAGTGGCGGCATACACGTAAAGAATGGTGCCACACTGAAGATTCCCGCAGGCGTCACCATTATTGCCAAACATGACGATGTGGTAGACTACATCCTCATAGAACAAGGAGCCAAGATAGATGCACAAGGCACTGCCAGCAACCCTATCGTGATGACTTCCGAAAAGAAAGAACCAGGCGCATGGGGCGGTATCCACATCTGCGGATACGCACACACCAATGCCGAAGGCGGAACGGGTAGCTCGGAAATAGGCGGCGCACCCTATGGTGGCAATAATGACGCCGACAATTCCGGTACATTGCGGTATGTTCGTGTAGAGTACACCGGATTTGCCTTCGACGAAGAGCACGAAGCCAACGGTATCACCTTCTACGGTGTAGGAAACGGGACAACGGTAGAGTATTGCCAGGCATACATGGGTTCCGATGATGGTTTCGAATGGTTCGGTGGTTCCGTCAATGTGAAGTATCTGGTATCTACCGACTGTAGCGACGACTCTTTCGACTGGACCGAAGGCTGGAACGGCAAAGCACAATTCCTCGTAGCTTACCAAAGCCCCAAAGACGAACTGGGATACGACTGCGACTGCCTGATGGAGTGCGACAACAACGGCAAGAGCTTCGGTGCAACGCCCGTAGCCTGCCCCACACTTGCCAACCTGACACTGATAGGTAACGGAGAGTCTAAGCAAGGTATCCGCCTGCGTGCCGGTACAAAGGCAAAAATCTACAACGCCATTGTAAAAGGCAAAGGGCAATGCCTCACCACCGAAACTACAGAAACAGAAAATGCTTTGATGGATGGTAGCTCCGAGCTGCAATACATCACACTGGCCACGGACATAAGCTGCAAAGAAGGTATCTATTCTTCCAATGAATTCACCAAAGACGGTAACCACAATATCATCAATTATAGCGTCATGTTCACCAACGGCTATGTAGGTACTATCGAAGGCGGGAAAAACCTGAGCGACGACAGTTTCTTCACTCAAGCCGCCTATCAGGGTGCAGTACCCGCAAGTAACGACTGGACACAAGGCTGGACACTGAAAAGCGGTATAGCCGAAGAGACCATTGAAGAGCTGAAAGGTGAAATAACCACCAGCAAGACTCTGACAGAAGGAAAAACCTACTACCTGACCGGAGAATACAAAGTAAAGAATGGCGCCACACTGAAAATAGAACCGGGTGTAACCATCATCGCCAAACACGATGACATCGTAGACTACATCCTCGTAGAACAAGGTTCCAAGATCGATGCACAGGGTACTGCCGAAAACCCCATCGTAATGACCTCCGAAAAGAAAGAAGCCGGAGCCTGGGGTGGTATCCACATCTGCGGATATGCACACACTAATGTAGCCGGCGGCACAGGCAGCTCGGAAATAGGCGGTGCCATTTACGGGGGTAACAACGATGCCGACAACTCCGGCACACTGCGCTACGTGCGTATCGAATACAGCGGATACGCTTTCGATGAGGAACACGAAGCCAATGGTTTCACCTTCTATGGCGTAGGCAACGGCACCACAGTAGAATATTGCCAGGCTTACCAAGGTTCTGATGACGGTTTCGAGTTCTTCGGCGGATCCGTTAACATAAAATACTGCGTATCTACCAGTTGCAGCGATGACTCCTTCGACTGGACTGAAGGCTGGAACGGAAAAGCCCAGTTCCTTGTAGCCTATCAGGAAGCAGCGGAAACACTAGGGTATGACTGCGACTGTCTGCTGGAATGTGACAACAACGGTACGAACTTCGCTGCTACTCCCGTTGCCCACCCCATCCTCGCCAACCTCACACTGATTGGCAACGGTGGCAGCAAACAGGGCGTACGCCTGCGTGCCGGAACACAAGTGGAACTTTACAATACGCTTATCACCGGCAAAGGGCAACCTCTGACCGTAGAAACCACAGAAACTGAAACAGCCCTGAAAGAGGGTGTATCTAAACTGGAGTACGTAGCTATCAGCAAAACATTGTCTTCCAAAGAAGGCATTTACACCAACGATATGTTCGCAGCAGCAACGGGCAACCTCACTGCACAGAACTTCACTTGGGAAAATCTCTACGAAGGCACTATTGATGGTGGCAAAGACCTCAGTGCCGACAGTTTCTTCACCAAAGCCGAATATAAGGGAGCTGTAAAAACAGGCGACAACTGGACAAGCGGCAACTGGATCAAACAATAAAACGAGAAACACACATAATTCACGAAGCAATAGCTTCTACAAAGGCAACGCCGGACAAGTTCAGAGGAACTGTCCGGCATAAATTCTCATCTAAGAGAGAAAATATCGAGAATCGGTGCCGATTATCTCAATTAAGCCTTTCGCGGAAATCTTCACCGGATGGTGACTGGAATACGTGAAGATCAAACTCAGAAATAATAGCCAACAGATGGTCGAAGACATCAGACTGCAAGTCTTCATAAGGTATCCAGGATGTGGTTGCAGAGAAGAAATACAGTTCCAACGGTATACCGTGATCGGTAGGCTGAAGCTGGCGCACCATGCAAGTCATATTATGATTCACCCCCGGATGGCTCTTCAGGTAACAATTCAGATAGGCACGGAAGACACCAAGATTCGTCTGGCGACGACCATTCACAAGGATGGAGTTATCGATATGATGTTCTTCATTATACTCCTTAATCACTTGTTCCGTCTGTTCAACATAGTTTGCCAAGAGCTGTATCTTGCGATACTTCGCCAACATTTCAGGCGTACAGAACCGCACACTGTTCATATCGATATTGATAGAACGTTTGATACGGCGTCCGCCACTCTCCTGCATACCACGCCAGTTCTGGAAAGAGTCGCTTACGAGCAAGTAAGGCGGAATAGTAGTGATGGTTTTGTCGAAATTACGAACCTTCACTGTATTCAATGACACTTCTATTACATCACCGTCCGCTCCATACTTAGGCATAGTGATCCAGTCGCCTACTTTCAGCATATTGTTGGCAGAAAGTTGCACACCGGAAACAAAGCCCATGATACTGTCTTTGAATACTAACATCAGCACGGCAGCCGAAGCTCCCAGACCGGTGAGTAATACACCGGGCGAACGGTCAATCAGTATGCTGACAACGATGATACCACCGACAAAATAAAGGATGACCTGTACTGTCTGCAAGAGTCCCTTCAAAGGACGGTCGCGAAACTGTTCCTTCTCGCTATATACGGTATAAACCGCAGTAAGCAAAGCGCTGATAAAGCTAAGAAACATTATAATAATAAAGATGAGACAGAAACGCAGGATAAGCGCCAACGTTGCCGACTCTGCGTCGGAAAATGCCAGAGGAAGCAGGATATAAATAAGAATAGGTGCCACCATACGGCTAAGATGCACCATCACTTTGCGGTCGAAAACAATGTCATCCCAGGTGGCTTTTGTTTGCTTTACCAAACGCGAAACGACTTTCAGCAAGATCTTCCGGCAAACAGTATCCGCCAGATAAGCTACCAGGAGAACTCCCAGGAATGCTATAAATTGATCTAACTGGGCAGCCAATGACTGGCTGAAACCTAAAGCCTGAAGTCCTTCGTTAATTTGTTGTACAATGCTCATGATACTAAGAATTAATTTTGGTGTTAATGGTTAGTAATTACCGCTCCCTGTTCAGGAAGTCTCCTATATCTTCTTTTAACCACTGATACAAGTAAAGGTTCTTGTATCCGCTGTTCTTTTTTAACATCAAGCTGACGTTGGTCTGGCTATTCTCATAGCTGGTCAGTTCGTTATGGAATTGCTCGTTGTGGGCAGCCAGACGCTTAATTTCCTGTTCGCGCTCGCGACGCAACACAGTACATACGGGGATAAGAAGTTTCATCACAACACCATCCATGAGGTGATGCCCCTGTATGTAGAGATAAGTAGTATCAGGATTCAGTCCCAGCTTCTCCAGTTCCACACCCAAAGCCTCCACCGACTTGATATTTCGCGGAAAACGTCTGCGCATCTCGGAAAGTTTCTTGGCAACGGCACGCTGCACGGGCTCCAGTGTTCGTTCGGGATGATGTACATTGACTTCCTGCAAGCGGGTGCAGGCATTGAAGTCATACATCGGAAAAGTATATGTATCTCGTTGGCGATAGAACCAGACGTTCCATAGAAAGAGCGGATAGACAATTTGCGAATAACGCTTCAGGAAAGCAGGAAAGTCTATCAGCATACGGTCGTTCAACGTAGCCTGCACGCAAACTTCATGCAAGCTTTCAGCATAACAATGGAAATTCTCGATGGCATATGCGTACGTCTGGAATATGTAGGGACTACTGTTTATCTTATGTGAAACGCTCGTTTTGCCTTGTAACAGAAAGTCGTAGTCACTGTCCACACAGGCTATCAGGCTCTTGCCCAGTTCAGTAGTGTTCAGCGTATTCATCAGCACCATCTTCTTACCCTTGGCAAGAGAGGTAGCCGAAGGCAGCATCACCTGAAAATAATATTCATCTGTCTCGAACTCAGCCAACAATGTGCGCCAGAAAGCTACATCATCGTAACTTTCCACATACGCCACAATGCGACGCCGCGCCTTCTTAGGATAAAGCTTGTTGGCGGCATTGAAATAGGCGGATGTAAGATTATGTTTTAAAGAAGTAGCCATGGTTATATTATCACTTTATCACCTTTATTTATATCTCAGTCGAAATATCGCTCACTTCCGTCACCGCATCCAGCCAGCCTTCCATGATGACGGCGGGAGAATGAGTGGTAAGTATCAGTTGCACATTGGGATTCAATTCACGTATCATACCGATAAGTTTTTGCTGCCACTCGATGTGAAGAGAGGCTTCGGGTTCATCCATAAAGAGGACACAATGGGCATTGTCGCGCACCAGCACGGTGAGCAGGATAATCAGCATCTGTTTTTCACCGGAAGATAGTTTATAGGGCAACAGGCGTTCACCGTCCTGATAGAAGATGATTTCATTACTGCGGCGATCTATAGTTTTGCGGGTATAGCTGAATAACTGATCCATCAGATCCTGGAACTTCCGCTTGGGAAGGGATAAGGAAGCGGCTTGTGAACGCTGTTCCTCATCACCGGAAAGGAGTTCGATCATCTTGTTGCCAATATTCACCTGGTAATCGAGGTATCGACGTTGCAAGAGATAAAGTTGCCAGTCCAGTTCGGATTTGACGTTCGGATCGGCCATGCGGGCGGTAAAGTCGCCCATAATCAAGGGGCGATCGTAACTACGAATTACGTCGTAAGGAATATACGTGGCATCCGGACGGTCGAAGGTAACACGTACGCCCTCTATCTCGCCGTTCTTTATCTCCCCCGAAAGTTCTTCCAGATAGTGGACGGAACGGTTAAGGATCGTGGTTTTCCCCACTCCGTTGATACCGGAAAGGATATTCACGTCGGGACGTAAGTCCCAAGCTATGTCAAAGCGATCCCACAACCTGTGTATCTCTATACGTTTGATGTAATTAGCTTGTTCTTCCATAGTTTTTGCTTTTAATTAAAGCAAATATACGTGATTATCTTTTATTTCCACGCCCGGAAATAGAAAAATCACTTCTCATCCGGTAAATCAATGCAGAAACATGCGCCATCCCGATAAGATGTATCGAGATAAATGGAACCACCCAGACGGGTGACAATGAGGCGACAGGAATAAAGACCTAAGCCTGTGCCAGGCATGAAGTCATCCAGTTTGGTAAAACGGTCGAATATGTATTCGGCTTTGTCGGCAGGGATACCGATCCCCGTATCACTTACCATAATACGAATCTTCCCACCGGTACGCATCAGATTCATACGGATAGTACCGGCAGTTGTAAACTTCGCGGCATTGTTCAGGATATGTTCTACAACGTGTTGCAGATATTTGTCATTCGTTTTTACAAGGCACTCATCCAGTCCGGATTCAAACAACCAGGTGATTCCGGATTTTTTCGTTTTTCCCTTACACATATCCAGAAGTCCTGCACAAATCGGCAATATATCTATCCGTTCCATAGGAAATAACTCCAGCGAACTGCTTAAATCCGATACTTGCAGGATATCCTCGAACAATTCGGTCAATTGATTAGAGTTCTTTTCAATGATGACCGGAAAATCTTTCTTGTCTTCCTGATCCAAGTCTTCATTCAGCAACAAAGTACTGAAACCACAGATAGCATTTAGCGGAGTACGTATCTCATGACACATGGATTGGAGGAATTCTGTCTTCATACGGTCACTCGCTTTGGCACGTTCACTTTCCTCAGCCACTTTTTCATTAGACAGAATCAACGCCTGCTTCGTTGCCTTCAGTCGTTTCGTCAACAAGTACTGATAAAGCCCCCAGATAAAGAAAACCAGAAGCAGGACTATGAGCACAACAAAAGCGACGCGATGATAACGTGCCTGAAGCTCTGCCTGTTCTATCTTCAATTTATCCACTTCAAACAACGAACGCATCTCGGCCAACTGCTTATTCGTCTCTTCCACATGATTACCTTCCATCAGACTGGTGTACTCCCAAAAAGCGTCAAATCCTTCTTTGTAATGTTGTTTCCATCGGGTAACCAAGTTAATCTTCTTCGCCAACAACTCTGTCCGACTGTTCGTATCGGCAGAATCCGTTTGTTCCAGCAGTTCATCAATGGTCCGCATGGCAAGGTCATACTGTGCCGTATAAAAATAGTAACGGAAAGCGGACGGCAAAAGCCACTCTTTATTCTCTTCCGGCGTCTTGACCTGATAATATTCCTTCATCCGGGAATAAATTTCATCAGCCCTTTTCCTGCCTATGATATCTCCGAAGTAAAGAAGCTCGCTATAAACACCCATACGCAAGGCTTCACGACTACGGGTGCGGATATAAGCACGTCTCTTATAGAAAGGCAATTCAAACTGATTGTCATAGAGTTGTTCCGTCTGTTCCAAGGCCTCCACCGCTTTAGCGGCTTCCTCAGCTTTCCCTTCCGCACGGTATATGAATTCGATACGGGTCAGATAATACCAATTGAACTTATAACTGACCTCGAACGGCAGGCCGCTGACCAAATGGTGAATGTTCTTCAAATGAACAATGCGATCTTCTGAATTGGCAACAGACGGTGAAAAGTAACTAATGCATTCCATTGCCGAACAAAGTATCATTTCCCACTGCACTTCCTGCGACTTATCCGAGAGATTTACCTTATGACGCTTATACCGTGAGATTTCTTCATTGGCTTCATCAGGTTTCTCCGCCTCATCCATCTTGCAAACAGAAGGAAAAGCTTTGAGCCATGCCATATAAAAGTCCTTATAAGCCCCTTCCAGATACTCTTCTCCTATCTGCTGATAGTAGCGCAAAGAGTCCGGTTCATCTTTATAACTGCGACAAAGAATATCCAGTGTCTCAAAAATATATATCTGATTTTTCAACTGAATGGCCAGTTGCAGCGATTCGTTAATATAGGTACGTTTGCTTGTCACATCATCGGACAAGTCATACAAGTCAATATACAGCTCCATCCTCTGCTGTTTGTCTACGGAATTGTCTTGTAGTGTTTGCAACAGGTGTTTTCTGGTCTGATTAACATCAATCTCCTGAGCAACACTAACTTGCAGACAAAAGAATATGAACCAGAGGGTCGTTATAATTTTTATCAAGTAGTTTATCATATTCGGACAATTTGAAGAACTTGTCACTTAAGTTGCAAATATAGAATAAATTGGAGGTTAGAGCAAATTTATTCGTATTTAACTGTCGTGAGAAGTCTTTCTATGATTTCACTACAAGTAGGCGTTGAAGGAATTGATATCTATATTATTGACAATCAGCATTGTTGTATATGCATATCCAAACTATCCGTAGCTGATAAAGCCAGTTTATTTTTTATACGCTGTTTAGCTTTCAATACAGACCGGGGAACTATATTAAAAAGAAGAGCGATTGTCTTATTATCCAAACGGGCCCGTATCAGATAGCATAACCTCAATTCCTGGACACTTAAACCAAATGACATCAATTCTTCTGACAGACACCCCCCATAAAATAAATCTATGACGATAAACAGATCCCTCCATTCGGCTTCATCCTTAATTATGCCATAGGAAGGCTTTTGATGGAGACACAACAACTGTCCCATTGCCACTATCAAAGAAGAAGAACATTTTGTTAATGCCGAAACCTTCTGGTAATCCTTCAATTGCTTTGTCAACTGTTTATTACGGTACTGCAAACAAGCATTCCAACTATCCTTAGACGTATCCATATCCATCACGTTATATCATATTCATCTATCAATCTTCGTTTTACACCAATCATCTCCTATCTTTTCCACTTCGCTCCTCATTTCCCTAATAGCGATGGAATAGACTTTCGGCTCTTTAGTCAATACAATCCGTTGCATCTTCTCAAACTTCTCTCTATTCCGGTAGCCCGGCTCCGCATAGAGTTTTGCCAGCAGATAGTAGGGATAAATCCGCCCCGGCAAACGGTGGACTGACGCCCAATAATAGGTTTCAGCCTTCTCATAGTATTGCATTTCCTGATAATTCTTACCTATTATATTCAGTATCATTGGGTCAGTGCTATATAAGGAAGCTTGTTCCAGAAACGAATTAGACAGATCATAACGTCCTGATTTATATAAGCTGTGTCCATATTCAAATAAGAATTCCCCTCTTTCGTCCAACTGCGGATAGAGCTTATGGTAAGCCTCATTGGCAGCAGTATAATTTCCCTGATGATAAAGCATCCTCGCATACACCCAATCTCGGCAGGCATCTTCCTCCCGTTGCCATTTACCGTTAAGCCCCACTGTCCATATCAGCGCACAAGTGCCGCAAATAAGAAATTTTCCGCCCACATCTCCGGCCCCACAAGCAAACAGCAGGCATATACCGGTTACCATGAAAACCAGGAAATGCATGGGATAAGAAGAAAAAGAGAAAACGAGCAAGGATATGAGTGCTCCGCAAATTTCATAACGCCCCCATTTTGTCCCTAGCCACAGACCTGCCCCAATAGTCGAGAAGAACATGACACCAAGCATAACTCCTGCTGTTAACGCCAACTCCAGATATTCATTGAAAGCATATTCCGGACTTCCGGCCACGCGCTCTTCCCAAACAGCATAGTCTCCACTACCAAAGTATTTTTCCTGCGCTTCGCCATAAGCATAGACAAATCCTTCACGACATCCCCAAGGATGCTCTACGATAGCTTTACAAGTAATTTTCCACATAAACAGACGTCCCATAGCAGAGTCAGGCTTCAAAAAGAAAATACCAGCACCTCCTAATATCAGAACAAAAAGCCCGACCACTCCCCACGTAAGGTAACGTTTCTTATATCTCCGCCACAATACGCTCCACTTACGTCTGTCACGATGCATATACGCCACCCATGCACAGCTTATTGCAGCAGCAATCCAGGCAGAACGGCTCATTGTGGCCGGCAGTACACATAAGATCAGAATACCGGCAAGCCCTGCCGTCACTTTTTCTATTTTATGAAGAACATCTGTGCTTTTCCACTCACAGGCACGTAAATACAAATGCAGGCAGACAGGTAATATCATCGCTAAATATCCCCCATACGGACCGGGATTGAAGAAAGAGCCTGTCAGTGCATACCGTGAATGCCCGGAAACAGAAAACCCATATAATTGCCGCAAGCCCCAAACGGCTTCAATTGCCCCTAACAATACTAGGCTCCAAGCCACATGAACAAAGAAATTCCGGAAACACAAAATATCTGTCCAGGAAGTTTTTCCTAGAAGTTGTAGCAAACAAGAAGCAGTGATACAACCGGTCGAAACCAACACAGCTTTCCCAAACCACACCCACTGGCCGATGGTTTCTCCCGCAGGCAGTTCAGGAGTTGTCGCACATACCATACTCAGCAAGGAGCAAACAGCAACAAACTGTAGCAAAATAACTGTAGCTTCTCTCATTTTATGCATCCATCCTATCATCATTCTATCTTTTTGAATATCCTATTCCATCGTACTCTATCCGTCCTCTTATCCACTGATTTCCATATCCTGACAGCCTTTCCAACAATATATTCTTCCGGTAATAACCCCCAATAACGGGAATCTCTTGAATTCTCCACCCTGTCGCCCGCCATGAAGTAATAGTTCTTTAAAAAGCGATATTCAGCAATGAGGCTATCACCTAAATATATATTCCCCGCTTCATACCGAAGACTCTTTTTCTGCTCCCACTCCACCATATTCTTGTAAAGTTTAACAGTGCGTCCATCCATCGGAACAATGTCACCTGATTTAGGAATATACAGAGGCCCGAACTTTTTCACCGTCCACCTTATCAGAGAATCTCCGGGATATGCCCTCACACCAATTGCATCATCTGTAAGGCCCTGTTCCCTTATCAGAGTCATGAACCTGTCCTGCGCATCCACGCACCCCAATGTCCCCGCATAGCCATTCACTTTGTAACGTCCGCTTACAATGCAGAACGTGTCTCCCGGCAACGCAACACACCGTTTCACATAATACTGCATCACATCCATTTCAATCTGTCTCCACTTTTTAGGACAAGGATAATTGAAGACAATCACATCATTCCTTCGGACTTTACCTATTCCCGGCAAACGTTTTATCTCCACCTGCTTTCCTGCAACGGCTTCCATCACATTGAACAATCTTGCTCCATACACCAATTTATCCACCAGTATCACATCACCAGCCAATAGCTCCGGCTCCATCGAATCACTTGGTATATGAAATGAAGTCATGCAAAAGATCTGTATCAGCAACCATAGCACAACAATTCCACACAACCAGAGAAAGAGATTAATCCCTTTATCTACGATTTTCTTCAAGGATATGCCTCTTATAGCCATTCCGAATTATATAAAAAGTTGCTTCCCATCTTTCATATAAAAGCATCGTTCTTCTTTTCCACGAGTATGATTATGAAGCCAAAGCAAAGCGCCATCAGGTACTCCCTCATAATAGAGTTCCGTACCCTCAGCTATCTGCTTCCCTAAAGATATCCAGCCTTTAATTCCACCATGATAGAACAATTCATACCGATCCCCCAAATGGATATAATTATCATCATTGCGTGGAATCAAAATAAAGTGACTTAGAATTTGTGGAATACCCAAATCAAATATAAGTTGTTCTCCCTTTACTGCTGACATATAAAAAGAACTCCAGTCATCATCAGTCAATAAACTTAGAATTTTCTTATGTATATCACTCAAAGGATGATTAGCCCAAATCTTCTCCGGTGCTATCGCTGTTTCTGTATCTATGCCATACATATACCATTCTCCAACCTGTATTTGTTTTTCCTCCGGAGCAGAATAGCGCACATACCTGAATTTCTTCTGTACAGTTGGGAATAGTATATTATAATTTATTTTTGGAGTGTCCACAACCTGGCATAGCAATTCTGCATCCCGAAAATCCTTACGATTAGCCCCTTCTATTTTTACTCCAACAGCAGTTCCTAAAAACATAGGATTTCTCCCTATCGGATATTTTCGCGTCAATACTATACAATGCTTTCTGGTAGTATCAGGAATAAAATATTCTATTGAATCCTCTTTCAGCAAAAAAGGATAGCTAAATGTTTTCATTTTCCCAGCTTTTCGAAATGCGGGAAAATAAATCAGGCCAGGTTCCACGTTGGGAAACTCAATCTTCTTTCCATGAAATTCAGAAATATCTATCGGTTGTAATTCTGTCCCTGTAAATACACACAAATACCCCCAATGTTTATCAATAGCTTCATTACTTTCCAACTTGACGTTACTCTCCGGGAAATACTCATCACTGGCATCTTTCATGAAAGGACGCCTAAAGAAAGCAGGAACTTCCTTGTCAGTATAAAGTCCGGAATACTTTTCCGGCTGTATTCCATAACAAGTTCTATATACCTTTCCTTTTTTCCGTTCCTCCTGCGGTCGGCGCACTATCTCACGCTCTATATAATTGAAAGGTACAACAAGTCCTGTCGTATCTATCAATGCACTCCAGAAATGACGACTATTGTAACTGGGGGACATTTCATAAAAATCCATTGTTATTGGAATGCCCAATGAACGCATTACATAGGTAGCAATATCACAATTATCTCGACAGTAGCCCACTCGGTTTTCCAACAAAAACAACGCTCCTAAATGAGGCAAATTAAAATCCGTATGATTAGTAAAGCCCTCTTCTTTCAGATAATTAGCCATCACACGCGCTGCCTCTACTACATCATTCCCCTGATATAGAGAATCAAGCACAGGAGAATAACGTTCATAATATATTCGTCTCCATTTCTCTAAAGGTTCGTCCCCTATCCTATATGGAAGAACATATTCACAAAAATCCTCAAAACTATATTGCTTGCTCCAAGAGCGTTTTTCCCATGCCTCAAAAGCCAAGTCAATATTTTCAATTAAGATATCCGCTTTAATCACGTCTATATCCTTCACCACTTGCGAAGAGCTATAATCGAAAGATTTCCAATGTGTCACAATCTCATCACTAATACGTCCTTGCTGAATGCTTTCTTTTTTCATTTGCTTCAGGCTGTCTATCTCCTTTCCTACATACGTCCGGTGAGCAGGTATATTTGCAATCAAAAAGCGAGCGGCTTTCAACTTTTCAGGCTGATTCTGATAATGATCTAATACCTTCTTAAGTTCAGAACTATTCTCTCCCGCCTGATGCAAAGTGTATTGTATTCTCTCTTGCATGTGATTTGTGCAAGAAAAGAAAATACAGCAAACAAATATTATCCACGAGCATTTATAGAAATACATTATTATCTAAATTTAATTACAGCATAGTTCATATATCAATCACAAAATTATATCCCAGTTTCTAATGAGATAATTCATTTAGCTCAACAGCTGATTGGGTGAGTCACTTACTCCAACTGATGTTTGTTTAAAATGAAAATCTATTTAATTAAACATATCAAGCACAATTATATGCAGTCGAGAATTAAGATATAAATATCTCATTAGAATACATTTCACACTGCACTATCGTAATAGCAGAAATCAGTTTCCGTTTTGCTTCTAAATTCGTATCTTCGCCTGGCTTCTAAATTTTAGGGGTTACGGAGCATTCGGTATCCTATTGCAGCAACAAGTCGTTTACCGTCTGCTCCTTTTAATAATTCAATGATCACTCTATATACTATATTATATGATATTCCATTACCTGTTCATCCTCATTCACATTCATAGCTATGATATATCAAAATGTCTTTTTCATTAACATGCAAACCATCTTGCTATTTTTATTTCTGATCCGTTATTTGAGACATCTACCCTATTGGGCTGTGCCGATTATTCGCAAAACAATAGGAGAAGACGCTGTATTACAATATACAGTTATGGTTTTATCAAAATGTTCCGGATGCTCTGCTTTATACGTAACGCATAACTCTAAGCTATCATTAGGCCTGACAGGCTTTTTAAAATACTCTGCGGAAGTACAACCGCACGAGGTCACAACATCTTGTATAACTAACGGCTTATCCCCCGTATTCTTCAATACAAAAACAGCCTTTTGTTCTTTCCGCCAATCAAATTTACCCAACGGAACCAATGTTCTGCCTATATCTGCTTTGGTTCTTGTCACCTTACTCTCATCCTTCCGCCCGATCTTCTCGCTTTGAATAATTTTCAGATAGAGTTCTTTTACTTTAGGATTTATAGGATTACCGATAGCAAGCACTTTATTGTCACTATTAAGCAAAAAAGTTTGAAATGCCATATCAGTTGGAAAATGATTCAACTTATTCAAACTATCCTCTTCGTCAAAGCAAACAGGATATATAAATTTATGACGCTCTAACAATGCATACAAATCCGATTTGTTTTTCGGATAAAAATAAAAAAGAACAGGAATATTTTTATCCAAACTGACAGAGTCAACCTCCATGACAAATCCTTTCCAAAATGGTAATCGCAAATTACAACTAAAACAAGTTTCTGAATTCACATATGTGACAATACGATAATCAGATTTCATTGATAAGAAGTCTACACTATCTCTATTATCATAAGTAATAAATGAGCTATTCTCAGGAAATAAAATTTCTTTACCCATCCATTTTTTTACTATACTATCAATAGCCTCTTTTTTATTCCTATCACAAGAATAGAATACCAGTAATAGCATTAAGAAAACTCTTATATATTTTAATCTTATCATCCTACTCTATTTGCAATATATCTTTCAACGAATAGACATAAACAATCGGATTTACCTCACGACTTAAGCCATACAGTATACCTCTTCCGATACCAAAACCATATAATGATTTAGATAACAAGCAGTGGACTATAGGATTACCCTCCCAGTCATAGACCAACAAATGTGAACAATTGTAAGCGTCATTACCTTTTTCTCTCACATTTTTCCCCGAATATAGCAGATATATAAAACGTTCATCAGAATCTATGTCGCTAATAGCATAGATATCGTCCCTGTCAAAAGTTACAGTTCTTCCGGTCTCTGCCGTCTGAAACTTTGGAAAAGAATAATGACGTTCCTGTTTCAGCCTTAAACCGCCATCAGAAAGTATCTCATAAAAATCAATCAACCCAAAACAGGCCAGTACTAATGTATTTTGATTACCCGCCATTATAGTCCCTGAGAACAAAGCACCTTTATGTCTCTGATCAAGAGGCTCTATACTTTCATGTGCCGGATAATCCATACATGTCATCACTTTATTTGTTCTTTTATCAAACGAGTATATGCGTCCTTCGCTAAACAACCCGATACCAAATATATGATTCCCCGTTTCATAGAAACGGAGAGGGGTATCTCCTTCTTTTATCGGCAATTCATATACCAATGAATGTTTTGTGGTAGTATCTTCCTGCAACATTTCCAAATCCATTTCATAAATTCGTCCCCGCCTATAATCCGCAAAACGAAAGGAAGCGGGATGGTCTGTATCGACTGTAACATATCGCGGCATTTCATCTACGCCTTGCCCTATGACATTACGGACTGTGACAAGATCAGATCTCAAATTCCAAAATTCCAACTTTTTCTTGCCAGCCATGCTGTGAAAAATCAGGAAGCTATCTTTATAGTGGATATAGTGCGGATTGAGAATTTCCATCTTCTCCAAATCCAAAGAGTCAAGCAGTTGTAAATCTACTGTCCGTGTAAAATCAGAAAATATGGAATCGTCTTTACTACTACATGCAGAAAGAGACAAGACAATTAATATACTTATAAATAATTTCATTTCAAATATTATCTAAAAGGCGCTAAACGCCAAGAAGCAAATACTACAAATAATATACTTAATTAGCATTAGCTTATTAACAGCCATATTATTCTAAATTCCCATTGAATAAAATGAAAACAATGTATACTTCCCGTCCTTTAGCGACCTTTACTATTTCAATTAGTTATGCATAAAATGTACCATCTTCCTCCCATTGTTCCCAAGGATAATAATACAGGCAGTAGCTATTTTTCACACAAGCACAAGGTTGACCCACAATTATTTCATCCCAAGCCAATGCCTCAACATTAGCCAAAGCTAAATCAGACATAATATCAGATTTTTGTGAAGCATAAACACTATATTCTGCTACAGCTACAAAAGCTGCAACAAAAGCTATTTTCATAAATTTCTTCATTTTTATATTGCTTAAAATGAAATCCTATTTAATTAAACATATCAAGCACAATTATATGCAGTTAAGAATTAAGATATAGACATCTCATCAGAGCACATTTCACACTGCACTATCGTAACAGCAGAAATCAGTTTCCGTTTTTATAGAATAAAGCACTTAGCATCATGCGTCATTTGACTGTACTACCTTATTGAAAGTTCTGATTTACCTATAGCATACTCTCCATCCTTGCCTATCATCAGCACATACACGGCAGAATCGTCATACGAGACACAAATATTGCGGACGGTAGGATTCACTTTGTACACACAGTCCAATACACCATTGGCAGTAAAACGGATGACGTAGCGAAACTCTATCTTGCGAGTATGCCCTAAATCAGTTCCATCATACAACATATAAAAATAGTTTTCAGAACTACAAGCATCCATACAATTCCTTATATCATCCTTAAGAAGTTCAAAGCCGGAACTCTCCGAAATTCTATCCTCAAATCCTCCTGTTCCCAAACAGAAAGAATCTTTCTTCATCCAACTGCCATCATCCTGTTCCGCATAAAAAGCAATTTCGGAAGCATAAGATGGAGCAAACATCAGACACCTTGCTCGTTCGTTAAAAGCTAAACGCCCCTGAAACAGTCGATACTTGGCAGATATATCCCTTATGTCAAATCTTGAATAGAGGTCAATACATTCACTTTCCTTTCCTTGTGCATCAAAAAATGACAATATGCCTTGTTCAAACATCCCTAAACAAGCATATCCGTCATGCATTTGAGCTACCCTATCCGCTCCTTCCAAACTTACCTCCTGAAAATCAAAAATTGAATCATTAAACAGTCTATCAACCCGATATCTTCGGCAGATTCCACTTTGTCTTTGAAGCACGCTTATAGTATGATTCCTATCAGACACGTCAATAGCAAGAGGAGCAAGCACTTCACCGGGTCCCTGCCCTATGTTTAAAACTCGAACCCAAGAAGAGTCCGACAAATTATACAGAAACAATGCCTTTCCATCAATATTGTCCCCAATTATCAATATGCTGTCCACAATCTCTATCTGAAAAGGTCTACCAAGAATTGTTTCCAACGATATTTCCTGAAAAAGCAATTCGGAAGTTGCCAAATCTTCCATCGCTTTTCTCCCTTTTCCTCGATTGTCCTCAGAACAAGCCGACAACCCGGCCAATAAAACCACAAGAAACAAACATCGCAAATAACACATATACTATATATTTAAAATCAGATTGCTTAATCCCCAATTAAGCAATCCGAAAAATCATTATTTATAAAACATTTTATATCCCTTTCCAGAACCATCTGCAGGATAGAAAGTTCCACAAAAATCGCCATTGCAATCACTACTGTTACAGCAATCTACAGTTCCATTATTTTCTGAATTATTTGCCAATGCTTCCACATTCGCCAACATCAAATCGGACATAGTATCTGTTTTCTGATTTGCGTAAACACCATATCCTGCAATTGCTATAAACGCCACAACAAATGCCATCTTAATTATTTTATTCATACACTTTTTCAATTTTATCAGTATAAGATCATTTATTTTTTATAATTTACCACAAGCACAATACTTGTGTACCAGAGTCAAGATATTAAATCTTGGAGAGCCTTTGCTTTGCCATATCTATCGAAATAGCAAAAACACATTCCAAAATCAAATTCTATTTCCTATCTTTGCCTTCACCCCCTTCCTTTTTTAGAGGTTACGGAGCATTCGGTATTCCATTGCAGTAACAAGTCGTTTACCGTCTGCTCCTTTTGACATAAATTAATTAACGCTACATACCATTTATATGGTATTCTAATATAGGCTCATCCTCATTCACATCCGTAGCATAAATAACTCCACGCTGCTCATCTACCGATATGCCACAAATGTAATGGTCTAATACATATCTCTTTAACGGTTTTCCCGCCAAACTGAACACATAGATAAATTGCCCGCTATCCGGATGATTAATACCATTCCGGGCATCTCGCACTATATCCTTGAACGAACGCCCATGAAAGACTGCATAAATGGCCCGATCCGTCACCTGCACATCGCTAAATCCCATGATACCCGTAGGAATACCATATCCCCCGGACACCTGAAACTCCGGCTCACCATGCGGTCCCATGCACACAACATGCGTACTGTCTTTCAGATTATAAATTTCGAGCACTTCACCCAACTGAGTAGCAACAGCAAGTATCCCGTTTCGAGGATTGTAATCTATAAAACTACGCCACGCCTGCGCCAGAGCCGGACGGACATTCCGCAAGGCGTCTTCATCGACAGTAGGAATAACGCCAAACTTATGCATCAATTTTCCATCTCTGCATACTTTACAAAAACGATTATCACCCGAATAATCGGGAATAATAAAGGTAGAGTCCTCACACATCACAAAATCAAGTGCCCTGAGAATATCCTTATCCAGATTCACCGCTTCCTGACGAAACAGTGAATCACCGGATAAAGCAAACCCAAACCTTGTTAATTCTGACTTATTAGAGTCTAATGTCCACAAAAAAGCCCCATTCCATCGAAAATTTTCAGCAGAGAGCATGTCCTGCGGTGCATCTCCACGCCTCCCGAAAGAAGACAGATAACGGAAATCAGGGTAGCTGAACGTATGAAAAAAATAGTCTGTTCCATGCAAATCAAGCACCACAGCTTTCCCGTCCCTAACATGTAGACGGGAAGGATAGCGGAATAAAGCTGTATCCAGCCGTATCGTCCTTGCTTTCAATTCTTGTTCCTGTGGGAAATCAGTATATGCTTTTTTACTGGAATCAATTGATTCTGGAGTACAGGAAATGAATAGCAGGATAGATATAACGCTAATAATATAAGCTATACGGAGCATCATACATATACACTTTGTCGTGATTAAGCGGACAATCAACCAAACCTTTACCAAAGCAGTGAACACCATCTGTTTCTGAATCCGCTAACGCTTCTATATTCTCCAACATTAAAGAAGACATCTTGACAGATGACTGTTTACTGTAAACATGTCCTCCTATAACAATAGCTACAACTCCCATAAATACCAGAATCTTTTTCATCTTGTTTTTCATTTGATTATTATGTTTTTCATCAATGATTATTATGCCGGCAAATGTAAATAATAAATAGATTCAAAATGCATTTACGGGAGTAAAAAAGGGGAGTAAAATTTTCATTACTCCCTCTTTCTATACTAATAATAAAGCACTTATCATTTTTCAACAAGCATATAAAAGCCCTGCTCTTTTTGCTCGTTTTGACCGGATTCTATTATCACATGAGACTTCTCGGTGTCAAGTAACTTCCTGAGCAGGCTTACTGTTACTCTTCTGTTTTGATTAATATTGATATTTTCTAAGCTCCAACCACAAACTTCAACAATCCGATTATTCGATAAGAAATGATTTTCCGCATGGACAAATGCAGAAAGTAGTTTATACGACTGCATAGGACATTTTACCACACTTCGATCTTCAAAAGTAAGCGTACACGCCTCTTCATCAAACAGGACACCGCCTATTTGATATTTATTTTCGGAGATGCGTATTACGAAATCATCCGGATCGGCCGCTTCATCGTCGTTATCCTTTTTTCGATTATTCCAAAAGAGAAGGACAAATATGCATAAACAGAAGACAACTACAATAGAACAAGAAACAATACCGGTCTTTTCCCAATCGGCACACAACCATGGGGAAGGAAGCGAAAGATAAGCCGTCAACTCAAGAAAATACATATCATCCAGATAGTAGGTTCCCAACTTAAACTTATCGGTCATCAGCGTTGAGTCTCCGACCATAAACCTTTTTCCTTTTCTGTCACCCGGTAATTCCGATTGCAACATAAGAGCACCGGAACAATAGGTGTGGCTATCATTCAAATCTTCTTGCCATAATTCATTCAAAACACTGAAAACCGCTTTGTCCACCAAAAACAGAAAGCGAATCTTCGCACTTAGGCTATGTGAAGCAATTAACCGCTTTCCTTCCTTTATCGAATCGACCGCTACCCCCGTCTCTCCTTCCGCTCATCATCATTTTCTAATATTAGTTCTTTATTTTACTCTATAAGTCCATCCAAATTTAAATAGGCAAATTGTATTTCATTATCTAATACCATTATTAATCTATTCAGCTCCTGATCATAACAAAAGTTACAAATTTTACGACCTATATTCAACGTTTTAATATAATTACCATCAAAATCATAGACTTGAAAACAATTAGGAAATCCCTCGTCACTCCAATTGCGTCCTCCTGCATATGCCGCAACAATCTTATCTTTACAAATCACCACAGCATCATAATAAACCATATCATTACTCGTCTTGTCATCCCAATAAGGACCATAAATATTGTATTTCAAATTACCATCAAGATCATAAATAGTCATTAGGTCATGATGAGCATAGCAATCAACTATCAGATTATGTTCCAATGATACCGCAAACTGGCTTCGCTTTCGTTCTACCTTGGGATGCCCTTCAACCAATAATTTCATTTCTCCGGTCAACATATTCCACCGCACCAAAGATTGTTGAAAATATTTGCTTTCTCCGACCATTATAGAACGTGCAATGCAGAAAGTGTCATTCACATAAACAAATCTATCCGGAAATTGCAATTCTTTCATATCTCCTTTTACTTCAGGTCGATAAAAAGGATTTTTTAAGATACTATCCACACTATAACTCAATACTTTCAATTTTCCATAATCAGGTACAAAAAATCGATGATGCACTTCATCAGGCACAATTACCCCCATATTCGTAATTTCATTAGGTCCTTCCCCCGCATCTCCAACTCCCATCAAATAGGAGAAATTATTCTTATCAAAGATAGAGATTAATTTTTCTTCGGATTGAGAATCACTTATCAATAGATAATCATTTACGATAAAAGGTCGCGCCCACCCTCCTATCAAAGGAGTATCTATAATAATTTCTTTCACAGATTCCTTTACATCAATGATATTAGTAGAATGATTCTGAGATTTTTCCACATCAGAATTTCTAAAGCAACTACTCGCAAAGAAAACAAACAAAACAAAATAGACAATACGTTTCATCAAAACAAAATTATTTATATTATTTTAAACATCAATAGAAAAAAATCAGCCTATAAAAAGCTGATTTTTTCTTATTACATTGACTATAGCAAACAACAAAAATGCCTAGTTGGAACATTCTAAACATATTTTAGCAGCTGTAAATATCAACTCCATTTCACTTCTCTTTTATCTGGATATGTTTTGTAACAATAGCATCCCGTATTCCCGCAAGTACATCCATTCGGACAATCAGGATTCACCTCATAACGAGCCAATGCTTCCACATTAGCCAACATCAAATCTGACATAGTATCTACTTTCTGATTAGCATAAACACCATAACCTGCAATTGCCGCAAATGCTGCAACAAAAGCTATTTTCATAAACTTCTTCATTTTTATATTGTTTCAAAGTAAAAATCTATTTAATTAACTATATCAAGTACGCATATATTGTACAGTCGAGTATCAAGATACAGAGTATCTTATTGCACCAACAAGTCGTTTACCGTCTGCTTCTTTTAATTAGTTATTACTCTATATAGTTTTTATACTATATTCTAATATAGGCTCATCCTCATTCACATCCGTAGCATAAATAACTCCACGCTGCTCATCTACCGATATGCCACAAATGTAATGGTCTAATACATATCTCTTTAACGGTTTTCCCGCCAAACTGAACACATAGATAAATTGCCCGCTATCCGGATGATTAATACCATTCCGGGCATCTCGCACTATATCCTTGAACGAACGCCCATGAAAGACTGCATAAATGGCCCGATCCGTCACCTGCACATCGCTAAATCCCATGATACCCGTAGGAATACCATATCCCCCGGACACCTGAAACTCCGGCTCACCATGCGGTCCCATGCACACAACATGCGTACTGTCTTTCAGATTATAAATTTCGAGCACTTCACCCAACTGAGTAGCAACAGCAAGTATCCCGTTTCGAGGATTGTAATCTATAAAACTACGCCACGCCTGCGCCAGAGCCGGACGGACATTCCGCAAGGCGTCTTCATCGACAGTAGGAATAACGCCAAACTTATGCATCAATTTTCCATCTCTGCATACTTTACAAAAACGATTATCACCCGAATAATCGGGAATAATAAAGGTAGAGTCCTCACACATCACAAAATCAAGTGCCCTGAGAATATCCTTATCCAGATTCACCGCTTCCTGACGAAACAGTGAATCACCGGATAAAGCAAACCCAAACCTTGTTAATTCTGACTTATTAGAGTCTAATGTCCACAAAAAAGCCCCATTCCATCGAAAATTTTCAGCAGAGAGCATGTCCTGCGGTGCATCTCCACGCCTCCCGAAAGAAGACAGATAACGGAAATCAGGGTAGCTGAACGTATGAAAAAAATAGTCTGTTCCATGCAAATCAAGCACCACAGCTTTCCCGTCCCTAACATGTAGACGGGAAGGATAGCGGAATAAAGCTGTATCCAGCCGTATCGTCCTTGCTTTCAATTCTTGTTCCTGTGGGAAATCAGTATATGCTTTTTTACTGGAATCAATTGATTCTGGAGTACAGGAAATGAATAGCAGGATAGATATAACGCTAATAATATAAGCTATACGGAGCATCATACATATACACTTTGTCGTGATTAAGCGGACAATCAACCAAACCTTTACCAAAGCAGTGAACACCATCTGTTTCTGAATCCGCTAACGCTTCTATATTCTCCAACATTAAAGAAGACATCTTGACAGATGACTGTTTACTGTAAACATGTCCTCCTATAACAATAGCTACAACTCCCATAAATACCAGAATCTTTTTCATCTTGTTTTTCATTTGATTATTATGTTTTTCATCAATGATTATTATGCCGGCAAATGTAAATAATAAATAGATTCAAAATGCATTTACGGGAGTAAAAAAGGGGAGTAAAATTTTCATTACTCCCTCTTTCTATACTAATAATAAAGCACTTATCATTTTTCAACAAGCATATAAAAGCCCTGCTCTTTTTGCTCGTTTTGACCGGATTCTATTATCACATGAGACTTCTCGGTGTCAAGTAACTTCCTGAGCAGGCTTACTGTTACTCTTCTGTTTTGATTAATATTGATATTTTCTAAGCTCCAACCACAAACTTCAACAATCCGATTATTCGATAAGAAATGATTTTCCGCATGGACAAATGCAGAAAGTAGTTTATACGACTGCATAGGACATTTTACCACACTTCGATCTTCAAAAGTAAGCGTACACGCCTCTTCATCAAACAGGACACCGCCTATTTGATATTTATTTTCGGAGATGCGTATTACGAAATCATCCGGATCGGCCGCTTCATCGTCGTTATCCTTTTTTCGATTATTCCAAAAGAGAAGGACAAATATGCATAAACAGAAGACAACTACAATAGAACAAGAAACAATACCGGTCTTTTCCCAATCGGCACACAACCATGGGGAAGGAAGCGAAAGATAAGCCGTCAACTCAAGAAAATACATATCATCCAGATAGTAGGTTCCCAACTTAAACTTATCGGTCATCAGCGTTGAGTCTCCGACCATAAACCTTTTTCCTTTTCTGTCACCCGGTAATTCCGATTGCAACATAAGAGCACCGGAACAATAGGTGTGGCTATCATTCAAATCTTCTTGCCATAATTCATTCAAAACACTGAAAACCACTTTGTCCACCAAAAACAGAAAGCCAACCTTTGCACTTAGGTCCTGTGAAGCAATCAACCGCTTTCCTTCTTTTATCGAATCGACCGCTACTACTGTCTCTCCTTCCGCTAGCACTATACGACGCTGCTTGCTTTCCTTATTCGGTTCGCCTCCTCCAACAGAATAAGGAATTCCAAGTTTATCAAATTCCCGATTTGCCCAAAGTTCCGTTGCGGATTTCAGTGAAACTTCCGCCTTTTGCTTACATATTCGGCGTTCTTCCATTCCACTCTCATATACCTGAAAAGCAAGCATTCCCACCACAAGGAACAAGATTCCCCCTAATACATATGAAATTTTCCTATAACGCTTCATAATACAAACTAAGTATTTATCCAATTAATAAGTACACAAATATTTTTAAAGACAAAGTACAACAAGCATCACCTCTACAGACAGAAGATATTGATTAACTCTTTTTTTACAGAATACAAAAATAGCTCATAAAAATTTAAAAAACGTCTTTCAACATGATTTAAAAGAAGATTAAGGCGATTGTTTTATTCATTTTCGGTTATGAATTAATTCACCACAGATTACACAGATTGACACAGATTCTATTTTACTGATTATTAGATTAATAAATCTGTGTCAATCTGTGTAATCTGTGGTGAGTCTTATTCATTCCTATGCCGTTATGGACTATAAATGAAGTATCACTCCGTATCCGCTATTTTATATAAAAAACTCTTTCCGTTCTTTCAGACCTCACGGAATCCCCTGTCCATCGGCGTTACGGCTGAAACTTCCAGTTTTATAGTAGTTTCAGGTATCTTTCAGCTGAAATGCCGATGAACAGGGAGTTTAGGAAAAGCTGAAAGACTGAAAGAAGAAACAACACTTAATTGTATTGAATACATCTGAAAACAAGCAGTCTTATGATCCGGAATAAGCAATGTTATGAATGATTACATTGCTTGTTCTCATCCACAACAAGCTATGTAATTTCAGGCAAGTCCGATTCCGTGACAGAATACGTAAGAGGTATGTAAGGAAACAAAGTAATAATATGTATATAAACGCCTTTTTGTATAAGTGATTTTTATCATTGATTATCAAGATACTACAAAGTATCAATTTCTTGTCGACAAGAAATTAAGAGTTTGTCGACAGGAAGTTAACTTCTTGCTGGCAAGCTCTTGACTTCCTGTAAAAAGGAGAAATAGTAAATCCTCCGGTTTCCTTACACTGCATGAACAGCATGATTGATAGGACGAATCGTATTAGAAGGCTAAACGCCCTTCTTCATCCTGTTCCTTTAGCGTCTATATATCGGTGGTGTTGGATATATAGATACGACACATCCGACATATAGATGCAACACGTCCGACATATAGATACAACACATCCGACATATACTTCCAACAGACTACAAGTATATAAAAAGAGAAAAGACTTTTTAGTTTCAAAAAATAGTTGTTCTTTTGCAGCCTCAAAAGAAAAAAGAGTATGAATAAGAATGTACAAGGGCACATATTCGCCCTGACTGCCAATATTTTATGGGGACTGATGGCGCCCATCGGCAAATCCGCACTTATGGAGTTTTCAGCCTTATCGGTAACTACGTTCCGCATGGTAGGTGCAGCCGCCTGTTTCTGGCTACTGTCTGCATTCTGTAAGCACGAACACGTGGATCACCGCGATATGCTGAAGATTTTCTTTGCTTCACTTTTTGCACTGGTGTTCAATCAAGGAGTGTATATCTTCGGGCTTTCAATGACTTCACCCATCGATGCCTCCATCGTGACAACCACACTTCCTATCGTAACCATGATTATCGCTGCCATTTATCTGAAGGAACCTATCACGAACCTGAAAGTACTGGGTATTTTTGTAGGGGCCATGGGAGCGCTGACACTTATATTAAGCAGTCAGGCCACAAGCAACGGTAACAGCAGTATTATCGGGGACTTGCTTTGTCTGGTAGCGCAAATCAGCTTTTCTATTTATCTGACTGTGTTCAAGGGCTTATCGCAGAAATATTCTCCCATCACATTGAATAAATGGATGTTTATCTATGCCTCCATGTGCTATATTCCATTCTCTTATCATGATGTGGCAGGTATTCAGTGGACGGAAATTTCTACCGCGGCATACGTACAAGTGGGCTACGTAGTAATAGGTGGTAGCTTCCTTGCCTATATCTTCATTATGACCGCCCAAAGGTTGCTGCGGCCCACAGTGGTGAGTATGTACAACTATATGCAACCCATCGTAGCTTCTATCGCCGCCATTATCATGGGCCTGGGTGTATTCGGTTGGGAAAAAGGTGTAGCTATCGCCCTGGTATTCCTTGGCGTATATATCGTAACGAAGAGTAAATCGAAGGCGGACTTTGAGAAGGAAGGGAAAAAAGCGTGAATTAGTTACAGGTTACAGAGCTACAAGCTACAAGTGCCTTGCGGCATGATAGCGCAGCTACTTGTAGCTTGTAGCTCTGTAACCCGTAACTAATTCTTCTTCAATTCTCCAAAATAGGTATCTAGCAAGCTCTTTGCTGCAACAAAGGAAGTGAGTTTGCCTTGCAGTACTTGCTGTTCTTTATCACTTAACATGGCTTCTATGGCCGGATTGTGGTAGAAACTATCGCGCAGACGTTCATTGATGCTTTCGTACATCCAGTATTTGCTTTGCTCGTTACGTCGATATTCAAAATAACCGTTATCTTTCACAAAAGCAATATAGTCGTAAATCATCTTCCAAATCTCTTTCACACCCAGGTTATAGAAACCGGAATAAGTCATCACCTGTGGCGTCCATCCTGACTCGGGAGCAGGAAACAGATGCAGAGCATTGCGGAATTGCGATGCGGCCAGTTTAGCACGCTCCAGGTTATCACCATCTGCCTTATTGATAACAATACCGTCCGCCATTTCCATAATACCACGCTTGATGCCTTGCAGTTCGTCGCCTGTTCCGGCCAACTGGATAAGCAGGAAGAAGTCGACCATAGAGTGTACAGCCGTCTCACTTTGTCCCACACCTACCGTCTCTACAAAGATCTTATCGAAACCGGCAGCTTCACAAAGAATAATCGTTTCACGCGTCTTACGGGCTACCCCACCCAAAGAACCTGCCGACGGACTGGGGCGGATGAAAGATTTTGGATGGACGGAGAGTTGCTCCATACGCGTCTTATCACCCAAGATACTGCCCTTACTGCGCTCGCTACTGGGGTCGATGGCAAGCACTGCCAGCTTACCTTCGTATTTTTCCAACACATGCAAGCCGAAGACATCAATCGAGGTACTTTTTCCGGCTCCAGGCACGCCACTGATCCCCACACGGATAGAGTTCCCTGAGTAAGGCAGGCATCTCTCAATAACTTCCTGTGCTAATGCCTGGTGTTCGGGCTTCACACTTTCCACTAAAGTAACCGCCTGACTCAGCACAGTGACGTCTCCTTTTACAATACCTTCTACAAACTCCGCTACGGAACGCTGACGCTTTTTAGGTTTCGGGCGGCGATAGGGATTGACAGACGAAGGTTGCTCAATGCCTGCATTGACAACCAATCCTTTATAGGATTCATCGTTTTCAGGATGTTCCATGATAAGATTTATGATTTCTAATTTATGATTTATGATAAGATTTATGATTTATGAAATCATAAATCTTTAACTCGCTTTGATATTCATCTCAACCTTAGGCTGCATCGGATCATTCGTAATCATCAGAATGCGCAGGTGGCGTTTCTTCTTGGCGATATTCCTCTTATCTATCGTCACACGCAAGCGGGTGGTTTCGCCCGGCTGCAACACGCTCTTCTTCAGACTTACTCCTAAAGCAGGATTGAACACCTGCAATTTACTGATTTGCAACGGAGAGCGTCCGGTATTGGTGATTTGTATATCATATTTCACCTTATTCTTCTTAGCCAGTTGTGCGCTCAGGTCTATATCTGTCTCCGAAAGACGGATTACCGGAGCATTCGCCTTGTCCGTATCGGTCATACCGGAGAAATCAGGCAGGAGAATAGCAGAAAGAGGTATCTCGTTTTCATCACTCACCTTGTCACCTGTGAAGCGTGACAGGTAAACTGATGCCTGTGTCAGTCCCAGGTCTGTCAGTTTCTCTGTGTTGAGAGTTAATGTGATAAGCCCTTTCTCACCTTTCTGAAGCACGTTCGGTTCCACTTTCATATCCAGATAGGAAGGCAGGTGCATCAATACCGGTTCATACGAACGATCCGACAGATTCACTACGCCAATCCGTATGACAGGTTTTTCGCCACGGTGCGTATCAGGGAAATCAATCTCATTTTTGTCAATGCGTATCTGTCCGATAAGATAAGGATAGGTTTTCGTAAAGTCTTTTATCTCGCGCACCACCTCACCTGTAAAGTGCAGATAAGCCAGATTGGGCTGCGCATTGGAATAAACAGCTATGGACTTATCAAAATGCCCCAATGCCTTAGCATCAAAATCGACGACGATCTTCCCCTTTTCACCGGGAGCAATGGGAGTTTGTGTCCACTGGGCTACGGAACAGGCACAGGAAGGGTCTACATCAGTAAGCACCAGAGGTTGATCACCCGTATTGGTAATGACATACTGCACGCTAACGGGATGTTTCCATTCGATCTGTCCGAAGTTGTGAGTTTCTTTATTGGATGAAAAACGCGGTTGCGCCGTAGCAGTCAGTGCTACGGCGGCAAGCGCATATATACATATCAAGGTTCGTTTCATTCGTTTTCATTTTAGGATGCACAAAAGTAGGTGTTTTAAATGAGAGTTCCTAAAAGCAAGTTTTAAAATTTCTACTCCACCTCGACCTTCACTGATGCTGAATGAGCTGCATACTCGGGAGCATAGGCACATTGAATTGTTGCCAGCCCGGCTTCATACTGCCCGCTACGGGCAACGCGGTAACTGTATTCCAACACATATACACCCTTGCTCAGACTATCGAAAAAGAAATTAGTGGAAGCATCTTCTATCTCCACATAATAACCTATTCCACCGTTCCAGCGATAACCAGAAAGTGAATTCATCGGTTCGAAGCAGGCACCACGCTGATCTTTCAGTTGAACGAAATCCATGGCACGGTCCAGACGTATCGTCAGACGGGAAACCACTTTATCACCTACCGCCAGTTGCGTGGAAGCGGTGATGGGTTGCAATTCTTTCTTTCCACCTGTCAAAGTACGCTCTACATAGAGTTTCTTTTCTACAGCCAGTTCACCACCTTGCTGTTTTACATCGGAAATAGGCGACAGATATTGTGCATAGACTGCCCCCCAGGCAATGCCTGCATCCCTCTTTTCCACAGTAATGGACTTGGCACGCAATTCAGGACTACCTTCTGCAAAGCTTTCCTTGATATATCCCAATCCGGGAACTGTGGTCTTGGCAGGTGAGAATGTTTCCAGCACTTTACGGCCAAGAACAATGCGTACATCACCACGTGATGCCAACAAGTCACTCCCTTGGCAAAGCAATGCATAAATAGCGTCTGCCGTTGCAACAGGTGAATTCCAACTTGTAGTTTGTTTCTGCTTCAGTAACCAAAGTTTCATTTCTTCCACCAATGCATCATTGCCTCCTGCCATCCTCAGGGCTTCCATTACCTCCACATGAACGGAAATAGGTTGTGTTCCCCAAAGGAAAGGTCTTTCATAGAAAGCAAAGTATGCACCCCGTTCATCGGTTTGCACCAGATGTTCTTTAATAGAAGCGATAAATTCGTTAGCCTCAGCCGTGCGACCTGCCTTTTGCAGAATGATAGCTGATTGCGCCTTGACTCCCATTGCATTCGAACTCAGGTTCTTGCCGACCATAGAGAGGAAATAGCGATAAGCGGCTTCATTGGCAGAAGGCACTCTTTCACCGGAGATAGCTATCAGATAGAGATACGTCATTGCCGGATATGAAAGATTATCGATCTTCGTCCCGTTTTTCTCTGCTTTACGGATATTCTGATATTCCTGCAATGCCTGGCTATGCAAATAGTTGAAAGCTCTTTGCTGCATGGAAAGGGCATCAGCGGAGTTCTGTTGTCCGGTAAGCAACGGCAAGCGGACAAGGAGTTCGGTGATGTATCCCGTCATACTGCGACTACCCGGCATACCTTTGTACCAACTCCAGGCGCCATCGGCATTTTGTAATTCCTGTAGTTTAATAAGGGTGGTCATATTATTGTTCGACAGATTATTGAGATCGAACAAAGTAGCAATACGCGCTTGCTGTTCGGATTCAGTAGTAGCTTCCAGCAACCACGGGCTTTCTTCGAGAAGGATATTCTTCACCTCTTGGTTCTTCTGTAACTGGCTGAGGAAGTTTTCTTTCTTACCGCCTTGCATGCGCCAACTGTCGAATACAGCTTTAATGCGCGGCTGACTGTTGGCAATGTAAGAAGCAAGGGAATTAGCATAATAAGCGGCTGCCCATGCTGTAGCATTATCTGTACGGGGCTGACTCAATACGGGTAATGCCTGTACGGCATACCAGGCGGGATTACCTGTAAATTCTACTGTCAGTCGGCGATCGGTGGCCGTGCGGCTGTTGTAATTGAACAGGCTGTCCAAAGAGAACGTACGGGTTTCTTCACCACGTACCGGCATGACAAGGGTTTCAGTAATGTATTCCTTATTGCTCAATACAGGCAACAAGTGCTGTTCGCCATCACTGAATGTGCCACCGTCAGCAATCATACGTACACCCAACATATCCTGTTTATCCGTCACTGTGAAACGGAAGCTTACAGGAACCGTCTTCCCGGCTTCTACCGTGAAAGCTTGGCGTTGAGTGGAAATCACTTTATCCGTCATCGGATCAAAAAGAATAAATTTCGTAGTTCCCTTCAAAGATTTACCTGTCAGATTAGTAATGGTTGCAGCAATGCTGGTCTTATCCCCTACCCGTACAAAACGCGGCATATTGGGAGACAGCATGAAGTCCTTCGCCGTAACAGCAGAAGCATCCAACTGACCGGTCAACATTCCCTTTGTATGGGAATATCCGCGGAAATTCCAACGCGTCAGACTTTGTGGCATCGTAAAGGAGAAGGAAATCTCACCTTGTTCATTGGTGCGCAGTTGCGGATAGAAGAACGCCGTTTCAGCGAAGTTTGTACGTAGTTCGGGGGTATTGCCCGACTCTACATCATCAGCCGTCTGTCCAATTTCCTGCGACATTTCTTCTTCAAACATTAGACCTGCCGCTTTTCCGGCCAACATATTTGTCAGATCAGCAGAAGCATTATCCGCCATAGCCATCATTTTTGTCTGCGGAGATGCTATGCCCCTCACCTGTACGCTTCCTGTTACATCCGTTCTCTTCACAGAACGATATCCGATTATCATTGCTTCATTTATGCCTTCTTCCGAATAAAAAGTATCGTAGATAAATGCTGGAATTTTCCACTCCTTCATCGAGAAATGACAAGAATAGAAAGCTCCACCTGTATATCCATAAGACCAATATATCTGAGGATTGAAACGGGGATAGTTCACATTAAAATTCTGACGATTGGGATACAGCTTATCCAAAGAAGCATCGTACATAGTAGCAAGCATCTCAGCATCAGCCGGTGTACCTTGCGGTGTCTTTATCGTCAGACGCCACTCCTCTTCTTGTCCGGGACGCAACTTATCACGGAATACATCCCATTTCATTGTCAGTGCTTTATCCGGCATACGCTTTTGCAAGTTGACCTTTTCAGAATAGAATTCACCACCCTTGACAAAAGCAAACAGGTACTCTATCCCGTCTCCATACTCCTCTTTATAAGGAACATCAAAACGAACAATAGAGTCAGATAATTGAAGCACCGTACTGCTTAAACGCTTTTTACCGCTGAATACATCCAGCATGACATAAGCATCCTTATAAGAAGTCCCCAAACAGAATTGGGCAGGGTGTCCGGCATCAAACTCCGCATTGCGTGCATAGAACCAGACTGGTGAATCTACCGGAGGGCGATTGTCGTCATAGGAAAAGAGTACGATATTTTGCTTGTAATCAACATCCCTACCCTGATCGTCCTTGGCTGCTAATTGTAGTTCGTAAGCACCTGAAGGCAAATTCTTCCATTCCGGCAACAATACTTCCACATTCGAGGTAAACTGTCCGCTGAAACGGACTTCCTGTTTTCCATCTACAGTTTGTACCAGGCGATAATCACCCTTCACGGCAACGGGTTGCATATTCAGGTTCCGCGCCACGAATGTCAGGCGGATACTGTCATCCTTACAAATGCGCTCTTCCGTTTCGACAGACAAAACAAGCGAACGGTTGCCTGCTGACAGCGTGGTCACACTACTTTGTGTTTCACCGGCCTGGTTGGTCACAGAGGCTTCTATCTGATAGGTATAAAAACCGGCATTCTCCCCTTTCACACCTTGCAGGCGGACAGGAATAGAGAACATTCCGTCATCTCCTATCGTCACTGTGCCGGAAGCCAGTGAAGTGGAACTCTGCCCATAAGATCTCCACCACGAAAACAGACTACGGGTTACGGTATAGTTCAGTTCCAACCCTTGCAAAGGCACACCATTAAAGGAACTCACCGTACCTTTCACCTGTACGCTGTCTCCTACTTGATAGGAATCCTTCTGAGGATCAAAAACTATATCGAATGTAGGACGCTTATATTCTTCCACTTGTATAAATGCCCGGCCATCAGTTTCCTCAACTTCAATCGTGTAAGATCCATTCAGGCAGGCAGCAGGCAGTATAAACTCTGTGGTAAACGAACCAAATTCATTGGTACGGACTTTTTTCTCTCCAATATCATTACCATTCACATCCGAGAGCTCCACCGTATAAGTTTCATTTGGAAAAACCTTGGCGGTATCTCCCTCTTGGGCATAAGCTATACCTTTTATATAGATAGTCTGCCCCGGACGATATATGGAACGGTCCGTTAAAATCTTCACTTCATCAAACTCTTCATCTGTGCCATTCCAGACTCCATTAGAGCTATTATAAATACGCTGCAATGGCATTGCCGTATCAGTGCCTTTCGTAGCACTCAATGCACGGAATTGCTTAACCCACGGCATTACCACTTTGCCCGAAGCATCTGTAGTTTTCTGCTCCAGCACCTCATTGTTCTTTGTTCCGTAACTGGAATAGAAAGTAATCTGAGCATCTGCAATAGGCTTTCCAGTCTCAGCATCCAAAGCTACAACCTCAAAATCCTTATTCGATAAAGGTAAGGTCAACACCTTGAAGCGAGTAAGATAGAGATAGTTTTCAGAAGTTTTTCCTTTCTTGTCATCAGGTACAATCTGCATAACATAAACACCTGGTTCGCCGGGCATCAGCATGCTGTATGTACTATCTGCCGACTGGTAATTATCCGGGCGCAACAAAGAGAAGTGTTCTGCCTTCACTTTACGGGCATATTTCTTATAAAAAGAGGTATTGATCTGTGGCATATCAGTTTCCTCTTTCAATAAAGTAGTATGAAACAGGTTCACTGTAAATCCATCCAGATTACGATGGGTCACTCTCAATTTCAAAGAGTCACCGGGGTAAGTAGCCCTGCTTGCAGTCAGGTTAAGTTGAGGTTGCAATATGCTTTCTTTCAGTTCACGCAATGCGGATATGCGTTTGTAGTCAGGGTAAAGACTAATAGCCTCATCACAGGTTTGCAATGCTTCCGGGTATTTACGCATATTGCGGTAATAACGGGCCTTAGCTAGATACGCCTCTGCACATACATCACGTTTACCATAGTCTTTAATGATACGGTCTAATGCACGTAGATATTGGTTCGGCGCTTCGCTCTCACCTTCTTTTACAGCACGGGGACGAAGCAAGACATCTCCTTCACGGTTACGCCAAGCCATATAATCCAGCATAGTCAGTACGGCAGCATCTTCCCGATCAGGCATTTTCCGATAGGTATTTATCATCTGCCCATAAATGCCCATAATGTCTTTCTTCACCAAAGAATCCGTATCAAACCACGAGACTTTCTGTAAAGCATCGATAGCACGTGATGCCAGCAAATGATACATTTCATGATGGTAGTATTCACTTGCATCTCCTAAAATCACAAAAGGAATATAAGTACGTGAAGATGTCTTCAGTAACTCTGTAGAGTCTTTCAAGGCTTCACCGGTATATTTTATTACCTGATTCACAAACAAATTGGCACTCCATTCGCGGATATCCGCCGGTAGAGCCGTCTCTCCCAGATTAAGCGAAGTACGATTCCGCAATTCCCAGCGGTTATTATCTGCATAATTGGCATAGATACTCGCTACCAGTGAATTCAACACTGCACGGCTGACCGGATTTTGCTCATGCAACGCCCATTGTTCCAATCCTTTCAGATTGACATAGAAACTATCGGGCGTCAGTATATTCTGATACGTATTCCGGCACATATAGGCTTTAAGCATCTGCGGGGTATTCTTTTCGCGTTCCCCCTTCCGGAATATCTCATCCGTCAGTTTAATCACAGTTTGCGGCAAACTCTTTTCCTGTGCTTGCTCCACTTGCTTCCACAACTTATCAAACGACTGCGCATGCAGCACAGGCACACAGCCCCAAAACGCTGCCAGCAACACCAAACTACAAATTCTTTGAATTTTTTCCATGGATACTATTCTGTTAGTCTTTGTACTAACAACAAAGAAAGGGAATAAAGTTTAAACAAAAGCTGTTTTTTATATAAAAAAGCTTTCAAAGGGATATAAAAAGAAGCGAGAAATACGTTTTCAAGACGTACTCCTCGCTTCATAAAGTTTAGTTCAAATGCTTTTTTACTTCTTCAGGGTATAACCCATCATCAACATCTCATTCCGACCTACTTCGGCGAGAATGTTTCTCCATGTTTTAAAAATCTTTTTTTTCATAACCTTAAAAATTAAACTAATACCTAAAAATCAAATACACACTCATAAAAAGGGGGTTAATAAATTGTAGAGTAACCCCAAACGTGCTTATCAGCTTCGCTGATGTGCTTAAAAATTTTCTTTAACATTTTCATTTTGTTATCCTCCTTAAAAATCTTGTTATCCTATTGAAATCATGTTTTATAACACAAAAATAATACCTTTGTTCGAAACTTCGAGCGATATATTACATAAAAGTATGTTTTATAACATATTTCTTGATCTACATCAAAAATAAGAAGATTAGACAAGAAGAAAATAAGCAAGAATGGCAGGAAATGAAACGAATGACAAGACAGGAGACAAGATGGCAGAAAAAGAGTGAGGCCGCTTCCCACTGGAAACAGCCTCACACAACAACATTTTACTTTTCACGATGGTGAAAAAAAGGACTAGTCTTCACAGAGTAGTTTTCTCTTTTATAATGGCATCATTAATTTTATGAATTTGAGTCCATCAAACAGAGACGCCATCCGCCTAAATAATTTACAGGCTTAAAGTACCACTTATTGGCAGCTTCCGGCACTGTTCCGTCAGCTTCCCTCATTACTATAGTACATTTCACCTCATTCATCAAGGCTGTTTTAAACTTTATATTGTTTATACGATAACTCAACACTGGAATCTGCTTCAACATACAGACTACGTTGCTCATTTCTTCATTGCTAAGTTGGAGAGGCTCATTCCATGCATCTTCAGGATCAAGCTTGTAAAGCATGGAAACAGCCTGCTCGTATTGTTTGTTTTGCACACAAGTCATAAACTTATCCACTAAATTTTCTACAGCTAGAGTATCTTCCCGAACCAATCCACTAACGAAATCATTAAATTGTTCTTCAGATAAATCCACTACAGCCTGTTTTTTATCCACTGATTGACAGGATAAAAGATTAAAAAGAGTGGCAAGTACAAAAACAAAAATCAGGTGTTTCATCTTTTATTATTGAAAAGTACAAAGAAGTAAGGGCACTACTTACCCTTACTCTTATTTATGATTCGAATGACTCCGAATTAGTTAGCTACTGTTGCAGCGATTTTACAGATTACATATACGCGGATTGTACCCCAATCATACTTAACATCAAACGGAACCTTAATCTGGAAATCACCTACGGTTGTATTATTATTCTCATATACCAGTTCACCGAAGTAATGAGCAACAGCTCCCTTACCATTCTGAATATCATTTTCTGTCGGTTCTATAAAATTGAACTTAATCTTCTTACTTGCAGCACTTAGCAAATCTTTAAAATCACCAGAAGTAGAGTTCATATCAGTTCTGATTTGATCTTCCAAACAAGAGATAGACTTGATACCATAATATTCATAGTAGTTTTCTCCCTTAGTAACCGCAGTATTATCAAAGTTATGATCACGCCAATCGGTGAAAGTCAATTTCAACATAGCTTTAGAGCCGCCTGTTTCACCATCCAAGAAATTAGTTTCATGAGGATCAGCTACACTAACAGGACGCAAGAACTTCGCAAAGAATGTATTGTTAGACAAAGCAAATGGAACATAGTCACAATTAGCTGCATTTATCTGAATTTTTGCAGTAAAGGTTTGCTTATCCGCCAATTCATTGTGATCTGCATAGTTCAAGATATCCTTAGCCCATTCATTAGTAGCGTTATCCGCATTATATTCTAATGTAGAAGCATTGATAGTTACAACAGGATATTTAATAAGAGGAGCACCTACCTTATTTGCATACAAAGTCTTTCCATTATTACCTACTGTAATATCATATTTCTGACCGGAATTACCTGTAACCGGAGTCAAAGCAGTTCCTTGCGGATTTACGAAAGTGAATGTTTTAGTCAACTTAGCATCCGTAAATGCAGTATAAACAGCATCAATACCAGTAACTGTCACATCGTTACCCATAAATGTGTTCAAGATATCAGATTTGAATTCATCGTCTGCACCTTCCTGTCCCACGGTTTCAACATTAGCATGAATATCACTATAGCCAGTTCCAGCTTTCGGATCATTTTTGGCATACCAATAAGCTCTGTTCTTATCAGCGTCAGCCAATGTACCAGCCGGTGTTACATTACGTTTTGATGGAGTCCAATTCAACGTCACATATACATATTGATTGATACCTTTAGCAGCATCGATTACTTTAGTATAACGAACGATGGCCTTCATACTTTCCTTATTTTTAAATACTTGGTAAGCTTGGTTATTCTTAACCATCCATTTCAATATCTGAGTTTCGTTACCGCCATCATCTTGAATAGATTGAGATACGATACCATACTTAGTTGTCGCAACTTTAGAAGCAGGCAAAATTCCATCGTATTGAGTAGCATCATTTACACCACCATCCAATGTAAAGTTATCATGGAAATCCTCTTTAGAAATGCCTTGCTTTTCGAGTTGGGCAATAATTTGTTCTTCAAATTGATGCCAAGTAAGTTTCAGTTCTTTTTGAGTTTCTGTACAATTTACAGTATAGATATCAGCAAAGTCAAAATTCGGAGTTAATACAACATCACTTTCTGTAATAGTGTCAACAATCTTAAATTTCATATACCCTACTGCTGCAATCTTATTACTCTTAATATCAGTTAAAGTAATACGTACCAACGGTTCACGACCTTTTTCAGCCTTATTCTGTTCTGCTCCAAATTCTTGCTGCAAACCATCCTTCGGCATTTGTGGTCTAAGAATAGCACCATTCAAAGCAGCATGAGCACTTTCCGAAGTTTTATTATCACCTACATGATAGCCAACCAGTTCATAAGAATATTTGAATCCGTAACTTTCAGATGTCTTATCAAAAGCATACTTATCCAGTTTTTTATGAATATCTTTAGTCAAATCTTCCGGATCAACTATTTCATCAAAATGAGTATTGATAAGCTTAGATAAATCTTCACCCTCATGATTCCAAATAATCTCACGAGTAGCTGTAGCATTTATAGCCTCAGCAGCAGTCTTATACAAATGTACCGTTTCATTTTGCTCGAATGGCTGACTTAGAGCCAATGTCAAATTATGAGCATTCACCGCTTTTATTGCAGCATAATCAGAAGTAATGATTGTGTCTTGCTTGCCATTATTATAATGAGCTTCCAAAGCTAGTACTGTAACTTTACTATCCTGTTCTATATCCTTAACAGTACCATTCACTAAATGAGAATTTACAGTCAGCAGACCTTTGTCTCCTTTAAAGTTGTCAACAATAGCTTCTACTACACCATTAGCTCTTGTTTTATATTCTTTATCAGCAGAAATATAAGTCAATTTAGTAATCTTTTTCCAATCTGCAATAGAAGGATTCATATGATATTCAGCAACTAAGCCTGGAGTCATAGAAGTAGCAACTCCGACCTTAGGGGCATCGGTTTTAAAATCTCCGTTTGCATTAATCTTATTAACAGTCAAGACGTTATAATTATAGGAATAAGCTCCCATAGCTTCGATACCTTGATAATAGAAAGCCGGTTTAAAGACTAGGCTGTTCAAACGAGCAGAGAGCACACCTAACAAAGTATTCAACTGATCGCTTACTTCCTTTTGCATCTCCTCATTAGCTTTCTTCAGAAGATTTTCAATTTCTTCTTTAGAACCTAAATTGGCTAACTCTTTCTTCATAGCGTCCAACTGCCCCTGAAGGGAATCAAACTTCTTGCCAGTAGCTTCTTCAAACTTCTTCAAAGCATCAATCTGAACCTGCAATGCCTGATCGGCTTTTGCCCGTGCTTCTACTTCTGCATTCAAATCAACGCCTAAATCTTTCAAGTCCTCTTTCATTGTATTCAGGTCACTCTGAATACCATCTATCTTACCTGAAAGTACAGAAAGTTCCTCATCTGTTGCTACATTTTTCATTAACTCATCAATGTAAGCTTTAGCCTCTTTGATAGCCTCAGCTTTTGCGTCGCTCGCAGCTTTTTCAGCAAGTGCTTTAACAGCTGAAGCTTCAGCAACAGCTTTGTCTGCTTCTGTTTTAGCAGCATCAGCGGCAGCCTTTGCAGCATCTGCAGCAACCTGAGCAGCGTCAGCATCAGCTTGTACACCAGCTAAAGCTTTTTCCAAGCTCGTCTTTTGTGCGCTAAGTTCAGTGTTCAGATCCGTGTACTTTTGCTCAAGACCGTCGATATCATCGTCATAGTCCTTGCAAGACGTAAATACACCCGTAGAAACCATCATCAAGGCTCCAAACAGGGCTACACTCAAATACTTCTTGTTCATAATAAAAAACTTTAAATTTATAAATTTAAAAAAATAAAGAATAATAATAGTCTGATCAATAATCTTCGTCCCATTATATACCGTTACTTTATAGGTAACGGAATTGTTGAATAAAAAGAAAAAACGTACAAGAAAACTCTAGAAAAAGGCTTTTATTAGTCAAATAGTACATCGGGACATGAAAGAAATTACCTATCAAACTAATTTGTAAGAAAAGAGTAGATTGAATAAAGTGAGAAAGAGGAACATTTAATAAAACCAACTAAAGAAGAGTACGATATTTTACTGATAGACAGCGACATACTCCAACATATAAGTTATAAAAAAAAGAAACAAGAAAAACCGCCGGAGAAAATATCCCAGGAAATTAGCTGATTATTTGCATTTCTACAATAGGCAAATATCAGGTTTTATAATGAAATTCTATAAAATCCGCCCCACTCTTTAGAAGACAGCAGCATACCCTTTCACAAAGGAGATAACTTCTTGATTAGCTTGATCTATCCTTTGATTTTGAAAAGGCTTCAAATAAGTTTCCGTAACCTTGATAGATGAATGTCCCATCGCTTCTGAAATGATGCCCGGATGTATTTCACAATGATAAGCCATTGTCGCCCACGTATGGCGAATAGTATACGTACTTAGATGAGCATGACTTCCCATCCATTTCTTCAACACAGACAATTTATAGTTGAAAGCCCTCAATGCCGATTGATATTCATGATAGGCCGTTTCTGTGCCTTCAGGACTGGATAGGAAAGAGAATAGGTAAGGAGAATTTTTATCTGTATTAGCTACCATTCGAATCAATCTCATAGCCTCAGGTGTCAACGCCACTGTCAATGATCGACCGGTTTTCCGACGACGGTATTTCAGAATATTATCCTGGATATCCGCTTTACGCAAATACACCAGATCAACAAATGGGATTCCCCGCAGCAAAAACATAAGCGCAAATAGTATCTTTGTTTTTTGTACGTTTAAAGGTAAAGTACCATTAATAGGTACTTTCTCTGTTTCATAAAGTAAATTTCCAATATCAGAAGCATCTAAAGATCTTCTCTGATCAGCACATACACTTGTATGTACGTGCCTGAAAAGCCTTGGTATGTACAAGGCATAACCATTATCTACTGCCCGATTATAAACCGCCCGGAGCACCTTCATATAAGTAGATACCGTATTCCAACTACATCTTCGCTGGCGCAAATAAATTTCGAAGCGTTTCAAAAGGTTCGGATTCAATTTGCAGAACGGTATATCCTTATCATCATTAAATGCAGAGAAAGAATTCCGTGCGCTCCGGTATACATGTGCAGTGCCCCACTGACCATTGGCACGAAGTTCCAGAATAGTAGAGGATAGCATCTCCAATAATAATTTTTGTTTCATAATTGAATGTTTTTTGAATACAATTACTCTTTTTTTTAAGAATTATAGAAAAAAGAACAGCTTTATTTGCACATTTATGGAAAAACACTTATGTTTGCACCATATTTTGTGCCGTTACCTATAAAGTAACGGCATTTTTTTTAATAAAAATATCAAATAAAAAAAGCGGGGAGAATGTTCAAAAAAACATTCTCCCCGCTTTTAAAATCTATAGATATTTCTCTACTTTTCAGGTGTTTGTTCCAGCGTTGCTACCAGAAAATCGTAAAATTTAGGAACTGTAGGAATTAATGCACGTTCATCCGGTGAATGCGGAGAACGCAGTGTAGGTCCGAAGGAAATCATATCCAATCCCGGACAATTGGCACCAATAATACCACATTCCAAACCTGCATGGATTACTTTTACAGCAGGTTCTACTCCAAACTGTTGTTTATACGACAGCTTCATAGCATGCAAAATCGGAGAATCCACATTAGGCTGCCAGCCGGAATATCCTCCACTTAGTTCTACCTTCATACCTGCCATGGCAAAACAAGCCGTCAAACTGTCTGCCAGGAATTCTTTCATCGTATCGCAAGAACTGCGTGCCAGAATACGTACTTCCGCTTTACCACCACCAATGATAACAATTGCCAGATTAGATGAAGTTTCCACGGTATCGGGCACTGTAGGAATCATGCGCATCACGCCATCCTGACAAGCCATCAGCACATTAATCATATTGTCCTGAATTTCAGCAGGTACAATAGCTGCAGGAAGTTCAACCGACTCTATCGTCAAAGTAATGCCACTTTCAATTGGAGCATATTCCGCGTTGATTTGCGCCTCATATTCTTTAATATAGTCTTCCAGCCCTTCCGTATCTTCCGGATTGAACACCAATACAGCACACGCTTCGCGAGGAATGGCATTACGCATATTTCCACCTTCGAAACTTGCCAGTTGAGAATCAAATTCAATCAGCACATCATGTGCCACGCGAGCCAAAAGTTTATTGGCATTACCACGTCCCTGATTTATTTCCAGACCGGAATGTCCGCCACGCAAGCCTTTCAAGGTAATCTTACGGGCCACAGAATCAGCAGCGGGCGCTTCTTCCTTATATTCCAATGTAGCCGTCAGGTCAATACCTCCGGCACAACCGATATAAAGTTCGCCTTCATCTTCCGAGTCAAGATTCAGCAAAATTTCCCCCTTCAGGGTCCCCGGTTTCAAACCAAAAGCACCATACATGCCTGTTTCTTCATCCTTCGTAATCAAAGCCTCCAGCGGACCGTGCTTCAAGCTATTATCTTCCAGCACTGCCATGATAGCAGCAACACCCAGACCATTATCAGCTCCCAGCGTTGTACCTTTAGCTTTTACCCAATCACCATCGATATAGGTTTCAATAGGATCTTTTGTAAAATCGTGAACAGTATCATTGTTCTTCTGAGGCACCATATCCATGTGTGCCTGAAGAATGACGCCTTTGCGGTTTTCCATACCCGGAGTAGCTGCCTTACGAATGATAACATTGCCTATTTCATCGACAAATGATTCCAAGCCCAAGCCTTTTCCAAAGTTTACAAGGAACTCTGTTATTTTCTCCATGTGTCCGGACGGACGGGGAATTTGAGTCAGCGAATAAAAATGCTTCCACACATTCTGTGGAGCTAATTGCAAAATTGTACTCATAACGTTTAAAAGTTAGTTTTCGCAAATATACATTTTTATTCTTAAACCATGCAATAAATACTGTACGAATTAAATCTATCAAAAAGCATACTTACATTCAACTTTTTATTTTTTCTTTCTGCAATGCCTCTTTCAACATTACTTTATCCAGCAGTTTCTTCTTTGACTGGATCATGCGCAATGCACACCGCCTCACCACATTCGTAATAGCCCCACCGGACAACTCCGTTTCCGCCGCCATAGTTATCAATTCTTCCGCATCCTTTCCCAACCATTTCCCAGGAAGCATGTTCCGCCATAACTCAGCCCGTTGTTCCTCCGTCGGCATCGGAAAATAAACTACCGACTGGAAACGGCGGGAGAATGCCTCGTCTATGTTCGAGCGTAGGTTTGTCGCCAGAATGACCATGCCGGGAAAATCTTCAATCCGTTGCAACAGGTAAGCCACTTCCTGGTTAGCATGTCGGTCATTGGATGTATTGGTGGATGTACGTTTGCCAAACAAAGCATCCGCTTCATCAAAAAACAGAATCCAGTTCCGGTTCTCGGCAAGGTCGAATACCTTTGCCAAGTTCTTTTCCGTTTCGCCGATATACTTGGATACAATCATGGACAAGTCTATCCGGTACACGTCCATCTCATTCTTCTTGCCCAAAAGAGTCGCAGCCAATGTTTTTCCCGTACCCGGAGGTCCATAAAACAGCGAACGGTATCCAGCTTTCAGAATACGGGACAGTCCCCAATCCTCCATGACAGTCTTACCGGAGGAAATCCATACATTGATTTCTTCCAATTCGGTAGCTACCTGATAGTCCAGTACCATATCTTCCCATTCCAACTGCGTGGTAATGCGTTTGGCGGGAAAGCCGATGTTATAATCAGGTTTATATTCCTTGTCCAGCAAGACACGGCTTAAGAATTCTTCCGATACACGCAATTGCCCACTGAGAAAGGGTTCACCTTCTCCGGCGCCTTCCAGACGGAGGATATTCTTTGTGTAGAACCAGTGATCCTTCTGGAAGAACCGGATCACCCCTTTCCGTTTTTCCGTATCTTCTCCGGCAAGGATAAAAGAGGCAGTCTCACCAGTTGGCAGAAAACCTCCATGTGACAAGCCTTTCCAACCACCGAATTCCGTATATTGCCGGTCGAAGTTCTTGTTTTGTACAAAAAAGATGTCCAGTATCTGCGGACAGACATGCGGCATCAACGCCAACATGACCACCATCCGTTCGTCAAATGTCAAGTCGGGAACGCCAGTCACCTTTTCCAACCATCCGTTTACAGGTGGTTTTACTTCTTCCAGCGAGGAGTATTCACACTCCTGTTGGAAATAAAGCTGGATAGAAATAGTCAAAACTTGATTGAACCATCCGATAAATTCATTCATAGACTATTCTTTTACAAGCCATTCGCTCTGGCACCCATTACGTCCGCCTCATGTTCTAAATCTATATTGTCGTTGACCGGCATACCACCCACTTCCGTAGTAGGTTCAACACGTCCTGCCAGCTGTTGGACTACATGCCATGCCTCATGGGGCAGATGCATCTCTTGGCCGGGTGCCACATGGATGTCCGTTCCTTGCGTATAAGCTAGTGCCTGGACAGTGGCAGGCTGTGAAGAATTATAATGTACTTTTACATCATCCATTGAAAACCCCGAAAGACTTTCGACCCCAGCTTTCAGATTATCAGGCAAACCGGTATTATTCGGTTTCTGTTGGCATACAGTATCCGATTTCATTTGCACGCCCTCTGCATCATCTTCCACACGCTGAACAGTAGGTTCAAATTTACCCTGCAAGGTATCTTCTTCCTCGTCAGACTGTAACTGGGCAGTTTTCATCTGAAATCCTTCTTCATCCTCTAAGCCAACACGTTGCAAAAGTGTGTTCACCATACGGTTATCAACAAATTGTAATGCACCGCCGCCATCCTGCTTTTGCTGTATGGTACGTGCTACTTTTTCCTGATGTACTTTCTCTGCTTCCATACGATTTCTTTATTTAATATTTAATATCAGAATTCCTGCTTATCGTGCCATTTTACTTGTATGTATTTCTTCAGCCACGGTAAACATATCTGCCGGAATCCCCAGGGAACGGAATCGAGTAGAATGTCATGCGTCTTGTCGTCCACGGTAAGTAGCCATTTTTCGTCCTGTTCCTCCAAGCGACCTGTACGGGTAACAAAGCTTTGCAGAAATCCTTTCAGCGACGTTCCGTTCATCTTGGACCAATGCGCTTTTACTGCCGACAGTAAGCTATCAGCGATTTGTTTTTCCTCGGCAGTCAGTTCCAGCCGTTTTGGCAACGGGATATGCATCGGCAACCCAACAAGCAGACGATTGAACACCAATTCTGTTTCCCGGTATTCCTTTTCTTCTTGACAAGTGAGGTATTGTAACAAGAACATGGCACGAATTCTTGATTTCGTATCTTTGATATCCTTCCTTGCCTCGTTCAGATAATCGAGCATACTCAGCAATCGGAGAAACCACGCAGACAGCAGACAGAGACCTGCATTATTAACAAAGAATATTTTAGAATCAGACACCGGTTCGCCGGTTAACCAATTCTTGTCCTCTTCCGGCATTAATTTTTCACTTATCATATTCACTATGTCTTTAAGTTCATTTTCTGTTTTTTCTTGCAGGATAGGAAGTGATTTCACAAATGAGCGAATATTCTCTTCCCTGCTATTGTACACCCATTCTTCCGAAGGATTTTCAATGATATAGGTTACCAGAGCAGTCTCTAAATGTTCCTTTTGAGACGGATAATTTGTCGATATGTAATCCATAACTTGCTGCAACAGTTCTGCTTGCGAAAGAGACAGACTTGCAACCAGCCGCAGCCATTCTCCGGTATTCATCCATTCCAACCATTTATCTGTATGCAATGTATTCCGTACCACAGACTGACGAATGTAGGCCAACAGTTCTTTCGGTCGGAAGAAGATATGGTTGTAGAGCATTCTTTTTCGTACACTTTCCGGCAAAGTATCATCTGCAATCCACTCTATCGGTAATCGGGCTACGTTTTTACCGAACAGGCGGGAAATGAAATAATCTTCCATTTGTTCCGGCGTTTGTTTTTTCCAATTTGTTTCCCTTACCCATAACAGCAATATTCTGGTTATATCTGAAGCAAATACCCGATCATTAGCGAATCGGCTGAGCCAGCTTGTCAACTGCCTGAAATCATCAGGATATTCAAATCCTGCAACGGCAGACAAAAACAGACTCAATTGTTTCAGTATGGTTATATCCGATACATCGACAATCCGTTTTATTAAAACCAGATCAGCATCCTTCTCCAGCCATGCCAAAAATTTCTCCGGATACTTTTCCAGAACGGAAACAATATGATGACTGAATATGGTATTGCTTATATTCTTTTGTAACAATACATCAGCAAACTCGTCCTCCCGTACATCTTGCCATGCCTCCATTTCCAAGTCAACAGCCAGATTGACCGATAAATTCGTCCATTCCGCATCGCTTTGGAAATCAGTCTTCCCGGTATAGACAAAATACAAATGAGCCAGGAACTTTTTTACCACCTCTTTTTCCGTTAAGGATCTTCCACCTAATGTATCTCTATCTTGCATAAAGAACAGCAATGCTTCTGAAAGAGCCGTTGAAAAAAGCCTGTCATTTCCGGTAAGGAATGGAATCCCATCAGCTTTGCATTGCAGCCATTCAATCGTTTCCGACAATACCGCTGCTTGACGGAAGTCCGCTTGTGCCACGCTTTGCAGAAGAAGAGGCGCTGACAAATAGGTTGCAACAAATATTACAGCCTTGCTTTCTTCGGGTTGCCTACGTAGCAGCCCCACCCATTCATGTACTTTTTCGACAACCATTCTCTGTAACAACTCACGCTTATCATCTGTAAAGATGGTAGCGTCTTCCAGCCAATCGGTAAAGCCATTTCCAGCGTTCCAGCGGTTTTCCAACAGTATGGGAAGGATGTCGGAGTCTTTTTGGGTTTGCCGTACCCATTCCTCAAACCTTACTTTTGCAGGATTCCCGTTACCTGCCTCGATAGTCATCAGCAGGTCCAGTACTGCTTCCATATCATCATATTCCTCATTCCTGGTTTCTGTCTCCCTAATGCTTCCTTGAAATACCAGTTTAATGACAATCGGTATATTTTCCTTGCCAAACAATGTCATAAGAAGTAAATAAAGAATTTCTCTCGCAGTGCCCTCCATCTTCATTGACGATTGGGAAACTTTTGCCAGCCATAAAATCATCTGTACCTTCAGTCCGAATGTCCTATCCTTCAAATATGCTGAGAGGGCCTGTTCGTTAGTTACCAGCCAATCAAACAGGGATAACAATTCCGCAATATGAGATATACCGTTCATCCGCACAACCGACCGCCTGATAATTTCTTCTAAAACCGGCTGACTTATTAAAGTAAGTGTATACTCCAATACTTCATGCTCGTGTAACAGCCATATGGCATTCTCTTCATTTTCTATGGATTGTTCCAAGAACAATGCCGTCATTCTACGTTTTACAAGTTCCGGTATACTCTTGTCTGCTAATATCTGTCGAAGTTTCAGAATGTCGACACGTATTTTACCATTTCCTGCATCTTGCTTCCAAACATCTTCCGACAAGTACAATTTTTCAGATAATATTTTGATAGAAGGCTCATTACTACCACTTGAAAACTCCTGATAGAACTGATGTAGAAGTTGTTCGATACGTTCCGACTCCGAAAGACCGCAGTGTTCGTTTTCTATCCAAAGCAACACTGCTTTGCAAAAAATAAAGTTAAACTGAGTTTCAGAAATCCCTTTTAGACATTCTGTTTTCGATATATGGTTCAGTAGATAGGTTCTTACCTGGTCAACCACTTCCATCGCCATGAAAGAAACGGAAGAAAGCAGACGGTTGAGAAGATCAGTATCAACCATATTAGCTATAACACTAAGTAGAGCGTTGTCTTTGGCAGCCTCCGATTGTAACCAATCCATCAGTATTTCCGGCTTTTCCTTTATCAGTAGCCTAAATAAGCTTCGTTTGTCCGCCATATTTTTCTGCGTATCATTTAGATATTCTGCCACCATTTCCATATCTGTAGGATATGCCGTTTGCTTCCACCCGGAATCCAGATTCTCTTTCGGACTTTCTCCCGCCATCGGCAGACGAAGTAGAGAAAGTTGTAAAAAGATACGATACAATTCCCGGTTTAAATATCCGTCATACACAGGTGAACCGTCTGCATAGTGCGGTTGGAGATCATAGATAGCATTTAATACATCCCTATAATAATCAGGTCCGAAAACTTCAAGCAGGAAGTTGACTGTCAGTTCCATTTTAGAGAGGTAGAAAGAGTAGTTTCGCTTACGGATGAATGTGAGCAACCGATGGTGCAGATGGCGGATAAAATCTCCTTTACCCCCAAAGATAGCAATCCCGTTAAAGGGATAATAATTGATAAGCCATTCATACAAATAATGCCAGTATGGGGGCAGATCGACTTCGGCATGTTCTTCCGTTTCTGTTTCCATTATCCGACGGACAGACAGCGTATCGAGTAGTTCCGCCATATTTTGCAGCCTGTTGTCATCATTATCCTCGTGAATAAAACGCACGGGTATACCGGGTTTCATCTCCAGAAGTATTGCAAGGAAACGACGTTTCTCGTACAAGCCAAACGATGACATGGAAAGTAAGTCGGTATAGAGTCGGATAAGAGTATTGTCATCGTTTGTCTGCCATAGCAAACGACACAAAGCGTGATCTTTTCTCATACAGAGAGATACTACACCCTCTGCATGAAGCGCCTGTTGCAAAACGGCCCAATCCAATTCTTCCGTCAGGTTAAAAGCACTATTGTCCCATTCCACCTTCTGATAACCATGTTCCAGATAGAACAGTAGATTTTCCAGGCGTGAAGCATCCGTCTTTTTCCGTTCGCTCTCCGTCGGTATGCTCCATGAAGGCAACACTTTCAGCAGTTCCGCTTTGAGGCGCCGGGGAAACTCACGGTAGAAGTTTTCCTCGGGGATACTCCCCAAATCCAATTCCAACAGTTCTATTTCATGCAACACCTTGTCTTTATCCAAAGGAGAAAGGCATTCATCCACCGTTTTTTCAAAATAGTTACGGCAAAAGCCACCCCAGTCCGCATACAAGTCGTGTACGAACCGTTCGTCCGCAGCAGCGAACTCAAACGATATATGTTCAATTCGTATCATCTAATATCTGTATTTCCACGGCTTTGCCCAGCAACTCGTATATGACTTCCAGCAATTGGGCGCTGTAATCCGCCAAGTCATTGTTGGTCAAAGCCCTCATTAATAATTTGTAACAATGTTCAAAACCTTGCATACTTATCTCATCCATCCAGTATATCCGGCCTGCTAGGTGGGCGGGAATAATAGAGCGCAATAATTCCCTGCACATCTCCCTGAAGCGCGGCGAGTGGAAACGAAGTGTCCACATAGGAAGCACAATCAGTAGCCGGAAAGGTTCCGTTTTTCTCACCAATACCGGTTCCAATACGTAAACCGTTTCACACTCCCGGTTCAATTCCAGTAAATATCTCCGCAGGATGTTCGCCAGCGTATTCAACCTCTTTTTGTTATCGGTACGTCCAAGATTGGTCCATCCGCCTTTCTCCTTATTGTGGACCACCAACAGATACTCACCCTTTTTAGCTTCTACAATCCGGTAGTTACCAAGAGAAATGCCGTGGCGGAATAAGTCGCCGCTTATCCTATTCCGGTTGAATATCGGCAGTTCCGCTCTTAACTGACTATATTCTTTACGCTTTCCTTCCTCATCCGTTGCCAGTTGCTCATAAGTTACGGCCGTCACGTGCTCCGGTTCCAGTATACGTTCATCAATAAGCAGAGCATCCAGTCGGTCCGCCAGGGGACGGTCGGGTTTCTTCTCTATCAGTTGTAGATTATGCCCGGGAAGAACATTGCCCACGGTATGTTCCTCGTTCCCGTTAATGCCCAACAACCTGCAAAACCACTCCTTCACTATGGGAGCGTTATGCTCTCCCTCCGACATCGTAATATCCCGCGCCTTTGCTCTATTTTTTATCAGATAGGCAACATGACGCAAGAATGACATTCGCCGCCCAATCGTCTCACTCTCCATTTCACCATAACAGTTTGACTCTTCCAACCATTCGGGCTGGCTCTCTACTCCGTACAGGTGATCAAGAAAATCCAGATAACGACTTTTCAGTGCATAGATATTCCGAAAGGAAGAATGACGCCCCATGTCTTTTTCTTCAATGGAAAGCACGTTCGGAAGTTCTTTCACTTCCTCCAATCCTTGTTGTATTGTCCGATCATACAGTTTCAAGTATGCCTCAAAGGAAGCATAAGTTTCCTGTCCGAGTGAGAGACGGTAACATGCGGGGAACTCTCCGGCTATGGGGGAATAGGTGAAAATGTTGCGGTACGTTCCTACCATATTTCCCCAACCAATTCCTTTTACGTCGCTTTCATTCGTGCTGATACGCTTCTGAGCATAATAAAAGGTTTTCAGATATCTTGTGAACTTTTCCATATCGACTCCCATAACAGAGCGCCCCTGACGGATACGTACTTTCAGTTCTTTCTCCATACATGGAATTTTCAAGCTGAACCCTTCGGAGAAATCGGTCTGTGGCTTTCCATCCTTCATCAGGTAACAAGTACTGAACGACCGGATGCCTTCCACCTGACAAAGTTTCTTATATAACTCATATTCGGTATTCTTTTGCATAGGAATTACCACACGCACAATGCCTTCCGCCCCCTCCAACCACTCTTCGGGTGACAAGCCGGAGGTTTCCAGCTCTTCCGGCGCACAGATATACACTCCGCCGGAAAGATAATGCAAGATGGTTCCGTAGAGCCTAGCCAACACAATAGACGCATCTTTGCCCGGCTCTATCTCAAATTCTGCATGAAATTCCAGTTCTGCGGACCTCACGATGATTACCTTGTCGAGGTATTCGCACAGGTTACGGTGGCTGTTGTAAATCTTCGTAACCTGCTTTACCACCGTTTTTCCGTTATCCTCTTCTTCAAAGGGAGGAAGAGCAATCTTGACAGTGTAGCCGCCGGTTGCCGCATTACATTCCACCCATACGTTTTCCAGTTCCGGAATGCGGGCGAAGAACAGTCTTCGATAATCCTCCGGTGTAACAGGGGCAGTGGTATACACCTTTTCGGGTGGAAAGAGTCCGAAACGTTCAGGTTTGAAGATTCCATCTTCCCCGGTCAGGTAATCCATCGTACCGAAACCGAGCTTGTAGTCCATTTCTGTCAACGCATAGTTGGCGATATCCACCAGGGTCACCCCGGGATCATGAGCGTTGAAATCCGTCCATACCTTTCCTGAGAGGCGGTGCACTTCTTCAAGTGTCTGCCTTTGCAGGTATGAGTACAGATTTTCGTTTTCCGCCAACTGCCTGATATAGTGTCCATTATTACCTTTTTCCATCAGCTTATCCTTTATACATTTCCATCACTCGGCAATGTATCTCACCGGATGGGAGTTGCTTTTTGGTACGTATTTGCAGGTATATATTCTTTTCCCGCATCTGCCAACGGAAGCGGACGCTGCCCGTCCATCCCCACCAGTGCTTCTGGGGTGATTCAATTCGCTGTTGCATAAAGTTAAGCCAAAGCGCGGTAACACGTGTCAGTTGGCAAAGCCCCGTACCCTGTTCACGAAAAGAGGCATATACAGAGTATACACGGCAACCGAAACCTTCGCGCGACACATCGATTGGCAAATCATGCCACTGTTTGTCGGCAGGGACAGTCAGATAGCCTTCACCGCTGGGTGTGATTCCCCCTCCGCCTGCCGTCTGGTAAGCCGTTGCGGTAATTTCGTCTTCCACCTTCAGACTACCATACAATACTATCGATTTGTCTTGCAACGCTTCCATCACCGCTTCTCCCTTCGCATTCCTTACAGTCAGTTTCTTTTCGGGTGTGACAGCGAGAGTCCATGCGGGTATATCCACTTCTGTGAGAGGTTCTTCCGTGTAAAGCCCGATATCCAAGTGACCAGCTTGTCCAGGGAAAAACGCCCATCCACTGGGGGTTCTCATCACCTGCCCATCCTCCACAATGTTCGACACGGAATCTATCAGTTCAGCAAACTGTTGTTCTGTGGGTATAGCACCTTTCTGAAAATAGCTTTTCAGCACACTTCGGTTCCGCCTGTTATTATTCTTTTCCATAAACCACTATCCTATTATGAAGTTACTCCCGATTTCAGCTTTCTCTATGCCGTCGTAGGGAGAAAGAAGTTCTATTTTTATTACCGGAAGCAATACACTCCAAGGGTGCTTGCCTTCGAAAGTGAAGTCCACGGTATCGACATCTATACGCGACAAACTCTTACCGTTCACTTCCAACGTGACCAGCCGCATCAGATCCTCATGATTCACCATTCGGGCATGAAGTTCCTTGTAGGAGTAACGTTGCCTAAGCATTGGAATTTCTTCTTTCCGATACCACGGTGCGATATAGTTCTGTGCCAAAACAACAAGTTGCCGGACTGCCTTGCCTTTATCCGGCACGCTGTCCCACAGGATTGCTTTGCAGTGAACATTCACACGTTCGTAAACGGGATTAATTACACGCAAAGAAGCAAACGGAGATGCATATTGCCGGACAAGCTGCTGTATTTCCGCCAGTTTCCATGCCGGAGAGAGGAAATAACGGCTGTCTTCCGCACGGCTGAATACCACTAGGCATATTTTCGATGCTCCTTTATTCTGCGGAATGGGAATGCACTGTATCTTATCCACCTCGGGAAAAAATTCCAGTACAAGATGCTCATAGTCCTTTATCATGAGGGCACGGTGACGGTTACTGATGCGTGAAGTTTGTCGCACAGCCACCCCAGTTGCTGTTTCGGCAGGCTTGCCTCCGAAGCCACTCAAGGGCTGGGTGACACTTTCAATCCGTTCATCCGGTTCCTTTATACCTTGTATTGTTCCGGCAGGCAACGGAGTACCATCTCCATTTTGGGAAATGAGACGAATACAGTTTGTCCGGATACCTCGTACAGCAAGGCAGGAAGACAAATCGCCTGTCACGGCGGCACGTATCCATGCCCTACCTTGTTTATCCATATGGCTACTGCTTATTTTCTCCGGCAGCTTGATTTCTATAAATCCGCTTTGCGTCAGTCCTAACGTTTCTTCGGCAAGGACGGATTCTATGGTAATGGGATGCCATTCGTTTCCGCTCCAATATTCCCATGCCAAAGTTACCTGCCTACCCGGTTGCGGGTCATAGAATGGGATCTTTTCCTGAGGCAATACCATATCGAAGTACAACCGCAGGTTCTGCTCTCCTAGTGCGTGAAGTAAACCGAAATACAACAGATTTTCAGCCGGGACAGAAGGCAGAAACGGTTGCTTCTCTCCTTTAGTAATGGGGAATGGTTCCTGCCGGGATAGTGCCGTAATACGACTTAATCGAATGAACGAACGTTCCATATCACTTAAAGTCGTCTCTTCCGTAGCGATATAAGAAAGTTCTACATCCGCCATCACAGGGATAACCGGTTCGGAAGGTAAGTCTTTACGTTTCTTTTCCTTACAACCACTGTTGTGTACCATCGTTTCAGAAAACAAGGTGCGGTAGGCTTTTGTGCCAAAGCCGATGGAAGGGGACTCCAAGGTGATACGGAAGAAACCGTCTTTGTCACGACTGTATTCGTAAGGAACGGCAATTTCATCGCTGGAAATGGATTGTGGCTGCACTGTAAAGCTAAATACTATCTCGGCAGAATTCAGATCTCCGTTTTCATTAAAGCTAAATAGCTTTTGCTCATCACCGCATTTTTTCCACCTGCCACCTTTCTGATATTCGGTGGAAACTTTGAATGCGTCCGCATCTGTTCCGTATTCCTTATACATCTTGTTGAATCCTTCTTCTGTTTCGGGCAATTCCTTCCATATGCCTTTCAAACGGACTTCCTGCAAGTTTTTCAGACTCATTTCTTCGTTACCGAAGAGAAAACAGGCGCCACGCTCTGCCTGTATACCGAAGGGATGGAAGGGCTGCGTAGTGTCTACTTCACCCTGATCATTATAGAAGCTGAAGTTGCGAATACCGTTCACTTCCGTCTTTATTTCCACGCTGTCGAAAATGAGCTGTTGTACCCACTTGTAAGGACAGTTCGCATTATCTGTCAAGATACGGATGACAGGATATTCTGTTGTTGTGCCATGTACTTCTTCCATACAGGATGCAGGAGCAACTGCATTGTATGGCAACCTGAAGCTGAAACATAACTGACCGGATTCAATATAGCACTCGCTAGTTTGCTCCATCCAGCCTTCCGCTCCGCTCAGTTGTAGGACAAAACCTTTTGTATTGTTGAGTATAGAACTATCGGCTGTAAGATGGAAATAGATACTGATATTCCGTTCTCCTTCGTTCAACACAAGCATAGGGGACTCCACTTGCCAGCCTATGCGTAATTCTTCACCATGTGCGAACAGGGTTTGAGCATCGGTTGTATCTTGAAGTTGTATAGCTTGTTTATAGAGTTCCAAAGCTCCTCCATAAGAAGGATTGGAAAAACCGTACAGTGCATCCGCTTCCACACACTGCACGGGGCTGATATATTCTTTTTTTTCAGTCCGATAAATAAGTTCTTCTCCTGTGGCATTTTGCCCGGCGGGGAATGGCTCATCCTTAGGCAAGGTAAAACCTCCGATACCTTCTGTGGGTGTGATAATGACATAGACGTTGTCTTGTACCGCATCCTGTGGTACGGCATGCAGGATGTCCTTACGATAGAGTTCAGGCAACGTAGCAAGGCGGCGGTTGAAAGCCTCAGCAATGCTGCCATAGTTTTTCAGATAGACAACGAGCAGGGACAGTGCCGGGTCTATATCGCCACTGTCCTTTATTTGATTCAGATAGTAATCAGCATTCTCCTGTATAGCGGCCACGGTGCGAAGCATCCGGTAATAGTTATTGTTTCCATCTAGTTCATCGGCAGACAATGACTGTTCCAAACGTTCTTTCAACCAGCGGGCGGTTTCAGCGGCAGGGCTGCTGTTATTTCCTGCTTGCCAAGTGTTATGCAGATAGCTGTCCAACCGAGCTATCCACCGATTGATGTCCTGTCGTAATTTCTGGACATAGGCAGCCTGCATTGCTGTACCTTGTACATTGGCAAAGCTGTTACCATAGTTCGACAGCTTCTTGCGGGTAATATCGGCAAATACGGTCAGTTCTTGGTTCTCCAGGAAGGGGTACAACATATCTTCCTCTCCATCACCATCATGATAGCGGAGAGGTTCGTCAGCCTTGGTCAGACGATGCAAGAGTTTGTTCCAGTCGCTTTCCAGCGCCGGAAAACTGTCCAACCGTGCACGGTCTGTCTCAAAATCTATGCGGAGCGTGCCTTTCAGTTTGTATGTCGTTCTTTCTATCATCACCTCGTCCTCTTGAATTATACAGTCCCGATCAGTTCGATTCCCTCGTTCTGTTTTCAGACATTATGGATCATACTCATGCAACCTGCATATTTTTTTGTTCAATCGAATTTGCAATCCAACTTATATTGTTCCTTGTTTTTTTGTTGTTTCGAATTGAAAACCTTGATACTCATACCACCGGATTACAAATCTGCCAGGACAGACATTTTTAGTTAAATTACTAAGAGCCTCCAAATATAGCGCTCTTAACTCCTTCGCTACTACTTCTACCTGGAAAATGCTTTTTCCCAACAACCAGACCAATAGGATTTGATACATTAATTAATTCTACAATGCCCGGTTGGCACTTTTCTAAATCACTATATCCTGCTTTATCTTCATAACTAAACCCTCCTACTCCATTTACACCGTCCATTATTTCATGATATGAATGATGAGAACGAGGAGGTAATCGATTAGCCATAATCACTAATATTGCCTGTTTAATCGTTGGTACTTCCCCAGCAACTAATTTTGTTCCTATCGGTACTTTCCCAGCAACTAATTCTGTTCTTATATGATGCCAAGCTGATATATATCGAAATGCGGTACCACTTGGTCCAGATAAAACAGGCTTACTTAGTGCTTTAGCTTCTTCAATATAAGGAGTAAACGTAATAACATTAAATTGGCCTCCAGCATGTGATTGTAGATACTCTTGTCCATGTGGATTGTCCGTTGGAAAAATTCGTTGTGTTTCACCGACAGTATCTGTGCTTGTGCTGTATCTAATATGTAATATATCTGTCAAATATTCCACTCGTTTTTGTTCTTCCAGTCCATCTAAATATGAAATAAAGCCAATTTCTTCCATGTGTGAAGAAGCTGGTAGCATACAGTACGTATTGTAGACTATTTGCCTTGTTCCCTCAGGCCATTCACTAGGTTTAACATTTTCAATCTTTTCATCAAAGGAAAGACCTTTAGTGTTTCTCATTGACAATATATTTTGTGGGGGATAATTTTGTTTCCAGCCGCCTTTAGATTCCATTATTTTATCAAAATACAGAGTAGATTTATACACATCTGTATCAAGACTTTCACCGCCATGCACAGTTCCATATGCTCCAGCCCAGCTTTTTTCGACTCCGCTTGCTTCTTTTCTGATTGCTTCTTTCGGAATCTTTGCATAGCATGCTGCTATTTCGCAAATCTGATGCGCATATTTTTGCATACTTAACTGCAAAAATTTGCCCAATTTCTGTTCAAATATAGCATTATCTTGCATATTAGATTGACTAGCAGTTTCTGTAATACGTCCATTATTTCGGCCAAAAAGAATAAAAGCATCCACTAACTGCATACGTTCTTTCATAAAAAGAACCGTATATGGAATTGTCGATTGCATATATTTATGAAGTTCAGCAAGATGATAAACCGTAGGATTTCGTATACTCAAACACTCAAGAAGTTCCTTTTCAGCAAGTTTTTTATCATGATCATCTTTCACTACACACTGCAAAACATTTGTTTTTAAGGTTTTAACAGTCTCCTGTGCAATTTTCCTCCCTCGATTATCCTCTAATCTGAACAGCTGCGTTCTTTTCTTCTCCGGCTGATGAAACATCCGACCAGTAGGTTCTTTATGTTGTCTAGCTGCATACATGTTGCTCAAATTTTAATTATTAATATTCAGTTTGCCGAAGTCCCTTTCCCAAGTCTTTTCACATATCTATGTTATTTAAATTTGTCCCTTCATTCAAATAGAACGGATAAACCATATTACTCCGATTATTCGTCCTAACAATGGTATATATCAATTTTATCAACAGTACTCCTTCCTCCTCCTTTTTTTCAAAAGAAACTTCCTCCAGCGTGATACGCGGTTCAAAAAGCATAACCGCCCTTGTGATGTCATTCCGCATCTGTGTTACTATTTCTGTATCCATCACCTCAAAAGTGTACTTACGGAGTGGACAACCATAGTCATAGCGGTTCACCCGTTCGCTGGACGACGTACTCAACAGAACATACAAGCTTTGCTGGATATCCTCCTCATAAGACACCATCTTTACACCGTTTTCTGTCAGCGTAGGCGGAAAGTTCCAACCTTTTCCCAGAAAGCCATCATTGTCCAATATATTATTCTTTTCGCTCATACTCTTTATCCTCCTATCATCACTGTTGGACATCCGGCAGCTATCGTGCCACCATGTGCGGTGCTGTCACCCATACGAGCTGCAGGTTTGCCACCTATCATCACAGTGGATGAACCTTTTACTATTGTATCCGGTGGTCCCACGCAGACGCACATGTCACCTACGACGGCTGCCGGTATTTTCCCTATCAAAACATTCGGCACACTTGGGCCGACTATCGGTCCGCCCACATGCGGTATCGGCGAGGGAAACGCCGGGGTCTGCATGGGGCAGGTGTGCATATCAGTTATTCTTGCTGCTGGAGGCATAATTTTCAAATTAAAAGTTATAAATTAAAAATCCATTTCCTAATTGTCCATTAGTTTATCATGACCATTGCACCTTTAACAGTAGTTTGGCCCGAAGCTGAAAGTTCCGCCTTGGCGTTGCCTTTAACAGTTGCGCTCACTTTAGCCTCCATTTTCACGTTCAGTCCTTCCAGGCTGACATCCTGCTTGGCGGTGGCGTTGATTTTTGAAGTGGCCTCTATTGTGATGGCGCCTTTCGCTTTCAGTGTGATATCTTTTGCCGACGAGAGGGAAATACCGCTACTGTTCATTACAATTTCGTTCTTATTCTGGTCGGTCAACTTGATATGCTTGTCATCATCGCTGATTTCCACCGTGTTTTTTCCGGGAGTAGAAATCGTTATCACCTTCTTTTCCTCATTGAATTCTATTCGCATCTTCTCACGGGTAACGATGGCTTTCGTATTATTCTTTGCCTCGTATTCATAAGGCGGTTTGTGCTTTTCACCATACACCCCGCCCAATATGACGGGATGCCCGGGGTCTTCATTCATAAAGCCCACCACCACTTCATCATCCGGTTCGGGCAGGAAGAAGTTACCTGACGCATTTGTGGCGTACATAGTGGAGAGCCTTGCCCAAAGCAGCTTGTTCTTTCCATCCATCCATGGCAATTCTATCTGAATACGGTATTCTTTCAGCGGATCGCCGTCCAGTTTCCTTACCACTGCCGCATGAAGTCCCTGCAAACCGGGCAGAAAACCGGAAGCGGAAGGCGATACCACATCCGTTTCATCAGTAATGTTCAGGGATGAAACGCCTGCACCCGCTTCGGTCATCCATTCGTTGTTCTCGATAGTATGCGTCACTGAGCCGACAAACAGATTGCCGTTGAATCGTTTACCCAAGCCTTTCAGTTCGATGATGCAGCCGGGCACTACCTTGGCGGAACCGTAAAAGCTGCATGATCCTTGATAACGTGCCAATCCAGCTTTCAATGCCATGCCATCCGCCCATTGCTTCAACGCTTTCTCGTCTGTAGGAGCATCAGTTTGCAACAAAAAGCTATCGCCTGTGGCAATGTTCTTTGGCTGCAAGTCCCCTTGCTTATTGAGCGAGGGGGAACTAGCGGACACTTTCACAGCTTTCTGTGTAGCGGGATCCCAAGACATCGCTTCATATTGCGTAAACTGGTCATCAGCGGACAGTTCAAGGTCAAAAGCAGTCAAGTCGACACCATAAGTTACAGTCAGTACAGGCGACGCACTCACATCGGGTTTCTTCACCTTAATCTTACTACCATCAGTAAAGATGAACAGGCCGTTGGCATCGGCACGCGAAAGGGCAAAGTCCCAATCGGAACAATAATACTGTACCAGCGTGGGGTGCTGATAGGGTGTGGAGTCTACTTCCACACTACCGTAAGCCAACAATACTTCCTTAATGATGTCACAGTCCTTCTTCTTCTCAAAAATACGATTCTTACGTCCTTGCGTCGCGGAATAGGCATAATCACGACATTCCACCAACATATAGGAACGAAAATCCCTATCGGTGATGATGCGTAACCCAATAATCACACCATCGAATAGCGTATCTTCCTTGTCAATATCGCCTGCATCCAGACGGATAGTATTGCCCGGCTTGAAAAGGTCGGCATCACTCTCGTCAAAAGTCTGCTTGTCCATATTTCCGGCATTAAACTTCAATGTTGCTTTGCCAATGCGGTTCAGTTCCTGATGCACCATAGCGGAAACCAAAGCGTACTCATCTTTCAGTTTGCTCCCGTTACAATAAACGGAACAAGCTAGTACGCGGTCTTTGTGTACAGAAGGCGATTCAGCCATAATTTTAATTATTTTTTTAACATCGGCAACAGGATCTTGGTACCGCTGGGTACGTTCCTGTAACCGTTCAGGTTATTAAATCGGGCAACTTCGCCCACAAGGAGCGGGTCACCATAAACTTCATTACATAGGGCTGCCAATGTTTGCCCTTCCTTCAGCGTGACCATCCGAGACACATCGGGCGAACGTTTCGGGAATCTTTTATTTTCTTCCTTCTGACTGCAATAGCCCGTCAGTGTCACTTTCAATTCAGCGCGAAGAGGTATACCATCCAAGTCGAACAAAGTATATTCCGTTTCGAGCGTCTTGAGTTGCCCAAAAAAAAGAATGTCACCGTACTGCACCTTGACGAACGATGGACGATGCCCTTCACTATTATAGCAATAAAGGCGTTGTTCCAGATCGTTCACCACATCGTGGACGGGTTTCTTCTCACAATCATCATCCAAGGCATTGGTCATATCGAGCAGGCACTCAAAGTAAAGGGTCTCCGGACGGTAACGTGCATATACGTTCGACCCGTTCAAGCTCCCTAACTGCTTATCCTCCGCATATTGGATCCCTTTCGTGAACTTCACCTTATCGGGATTGATGGGAAGTTCCAGCGCAGATTTATATTCGCTACTGAAATTCTCGTCCGTATAGGCTGTGATGGTCATCTGTCCCATTTCACTTTTTCTTTATGCATTACTAACGCTCATTTTTCTTTCTCTGCCACTGCCGGGAACCGGGCCGGATGCTATCTTCTGCATCCAACCTGTCCCTTACGCGATTTTCAATCTTTCGGATAAGCTCTTCCGAAACTTCCACCTCCGTGACGATTCGTTTTTCTACAACCGTCCTGATATGCATTTCTTTTATAACAACAGGCATAATTTCTACAGTTTACGTTCTAACCGATTACAATTCAGAGTGACAGTTTCCATTGCAAGTCCACTTCTTGCGGCATCCAATCCACTGAGTGAGCATCCTATCGGATAACAGTGCGAACACAGCCAAGCTGCAACCGGAACATTGGCCTGACTTTGTAGTGTAATGACCATATCCAGGGCAATAATCTGATCTTTGGCATTTTTCATGTTCAAACTGTTACAACAGTCATTCACCCAGATTTCAAACGGTGCAGCCAAAGGCACAAGCGGTGATTTCAAAGTTATTTTGCCATATTTGATTGCTTTAGGCAATTCTTGGGCAGTATTCTCCGCTCCCGTCTGTGTCTGTTTTTCATAGTTCCACCCTAAACCGCTGACTTCCGTAAACGAGGCGTAAAACAGTGAGACAAGTCTCTCCATAAAACACACCCGAAAGTAAAACTCATAGGGTGGCAGAAATTTCCATGCAAGATTCTCAATCATAATCTATAAAAATCATTCACTAATCTGTATTCCTTCGTGTGCCAGAATCAATGTTTCCATAGCTACTGAGTTACCATCGGCCTTGAAGCCTTCCACCGTAATCTTCTTCGGCCAGGCATTTGTCAACGACCAGGTTTTTACGGCTGAATGTGACTCATCCAGCAAACTGATAGTTACGTTTTCGCGTTGGATGATATTCATGTTCACATTACCAATCCATTTCCATAGTTGGGAATCAGAAACGAATATACCTTTTTTCAAAGTGATGTCACTCACTTTCTTCAGCCCGGGCATCTTCAATTTTGTGAAATCATTGCTGTCACCGGCGCGATAGGTGATTTCCTCGAATTCGGTTTCAAGCCCCGACACTTCACTGAAAGATATTTCACCCACACTTCCCAATGTCACTTTGAAATGAAAACTCGGTAACGGCCACATCTTAGTGTCCTGACTCTGTGCTGATCCATTATCTGCCATAATATTCTAATTTTTAATTGTTAATTTTTAATTATTCTCAGCTCTTCTGCGCCTGCTGTTGGAAAGTGATTTCGATAAACTCTGCCGGACGAGTAACAGCTACCAATACCGTAATGCGCATAGTTCCTTCCAGTATATCATCATTTGTCATGGTATCACCCAGACCGACATGCACTTCGTAAGCTTCTTCAGGTGTTGAACCCGCAAGTCCACCACGTTTCCACACACTGCGTAGGAAATTCTCAATCATGCACTTCATGTTGATCCATGTATTAGCATCGTTCGGTTCGAATACATAGGCACGAGCGGCATTCTTAACCGATTGTTCCAGAAAAATCATCGTGCGGCGAACGTTGATGTAACGCCAGTCTTGCGAATTGCCGTCCAATGTACGGGCACCCCATACCTTGATACCTTCGCCGGGGAAAGTGCGGATGGCATTGATAGCCTTTCCGCTCATTGGCATATTCAATACTTCCTGGTCTTTGTCTGTAACAGGGACAGCGGGCTTGTTCACGTAGCTAACGGATACATTGGCGGGAGCTTTCCACACACCGCGTGTATTATCTATCATCGTATAGACACCGGCCATTACAGCCGAGGGAGGCAACAGGTTCAAATAGTCTTTCACTTTCTTCGCCAGCAATTTGTATTGCGGCCAATTCTGCAACAGGGCATTATGAAGATCTGTCTTAACTTGTTGAATATCGCCCGCTTTCAATACCTTACCGGTAGCATCCTTCTCTGTGCTTATCATAGTAAAGCACTTTTTGATATACTCATCCACCTTTGAATCGCCACTAAAGGTCATTGAAGTGGTATCTACATTATAGGTCCAGACCAGCACCCTTCCATCAATGTCAGTGTCCGATAATACCGAAGTTTCGAGCCAGGGATAATAAGCTGCCGCATATTGCAGGTTTGTAGTACCTATGCCTGCTCCAAACGAGTCTGAAATTTCCTCTGTCTTAGCACCCGCTCCCATTGGCACATCCAGCAAAGCAAAATATTTTTGCTTATCGGCCAATTCCTTTAACAAATCAGTATAGACATTCATACAGTTGGCTGAGTTTACCGCTTCCGGCACTACCACCATTGTGATGTCCTGTTCTTTTTTGATATTGGCAAACACAGTGTCCTTATTAGCCGAATACGACTCATAAAAATCAGCGTTATATCCACCCAATGAAACTACATAGCACGTTCCGCCGCCATTGGCGAAAAACAGCACCATGTGATAATACAAGGTATAAATATGTTCTGGCGCTTTGCATTTCAAAGCCATTTTCTTTTCATTATCAGGAAAACAAAACAAATATTTATCCTCGTCATCATCCTTAATCTCTTCAGAAGAAAGCATGAACTGAGGTGTGGGTGCACCTCCGAAATACGTGTTGTACTCCGTCATTGATGAAATCCGCACCGGCTTGTTCAGCAAAGACGAGGTTCCATCCTGAGCTGTCCCGGTAAGGCCGATAAAGACCGGAATAGCGGTTTCAACTTCCACTATGGAATTACCGAAGGCATTCTTCTCTTTGATGTAAACACCGGGGGTCTTATATTCTCCCATGATTCTTATAATTTAAGTTCAACAATCGGTTATCAACTCTTTTGTGCCTGCTGCTGGAATGTAATCTCAATGAATTCGGCAGGATGGGTAACAGCTACGAGAACTGTAATACGCATGATACCGTCCAATATATCTTCAGCAGTCATGGTATCGCCCAAGCCTATATGCACCTCAAAGGCATCTTCAGGAGTCGCGCCTGCCAGTCCGCCACGTTTCCACACACTACGCAGAAAATTCTCAATCATGCACTTCATGTTAATCCATGTACCGGCAGCATTCGGCTCAAATACATAAGCGCGGGCAGCATTCTTTATCGATTCTTCCAGGAATAGCAGGGTGCGGCGTACATTCACATACCTCCAATCCAAGGAATTTCCATCCAGTGTACGTGCTCCCCATACCTTTATACCCTCGCCACGGAACGGGCGTATCACATTGACAGCCTTTCCATGAGCAGGGGTATTCAAATCGGCCTGCTGATCGTCGTCGATGTCTTCTACCAGACTGTCCACATAGCTCAACGTTACGTTGGCAGGGGCTTTCCATACACCGCGACTATTATCTACCATAGTGTAAATTCCTGCCATAGCTGCAGACGGGGGAAGCAGGTTCAATTTTTTCAGCACACCTTTTATAGCCTGCTTATAAACAGATGAACCATTGTACAACGCCTGATGGAAGGCTTGTTTATTTTCAATATTGTCAGTGGAAGGAACCCAAACAACCTCTATTCTTTTACTTATCACCTCTGTTTCCCCCTCTTTAGTGATATCATCCACCGTCATTACACCAATTACTTTTCCTTCCTTATTTGCAATATTCCCTGCCACAACATCAGCAAATTCAAAAGTATGATTATTCACTTTCTTTACTGCATCTTTTTCAAGCTCAAACACGTCTGTCCTTTCACAGAAAGCCGTCACTATACCGTAAAAAGCAGGATCAATATCGGAGAGTTTGTTTCGGTTAGCATAAATATTATCAGTCCATACAAACACATCGCCCGTCAAGTCCCGATCTCCCACTATCGAAGTATTCAACCAAGGGAAATAGGCTGCGCCATAAGACAAAAAATTGGAACCGATATTAGTACAAAAGATAGTTACTTGGTCTTCTATGTTTGTATTTTCATCTGCCTTCGGATAAATATCAAGCAGTGCGAAACGGTTTTTCATTCTGTCACCACAATGAGAAAGCATCTGTTGCTGTATATCCCTAAACTCTTCATTACTATTCAGATTTACAGCTTCAGGTATGACCACCAGCGTAATCTCCTGCTCAAGGGGCAGCTTTTCCAATCCAGTGAGCATAGCATTTTTGTTCAAAGCATCCTCATAACTGCCAACTGAAACAATGTAGCAGGTACTACCACCATTAGCAAAAAACAGCAGCATGTTGTAGTATAATGTATAACAGTTTTTTCCTTCAATACAGAGTGAGCCATCCTTTATATCTACCTCGAACTTCAAGTCAGGCCCCCCACCGAAATACTGTATATACTCCGTCATCGATGAAATTTTCCACGGCACATTCTTCAGGTCATTATTCCCGTTCACGGCCTGCTTGGTATAGCCGATAAAAGCCGGAATAGCGGTTGGCGCTTCCACCACTGAGTTCGGAAAGGCGTTCTTCTCTATGATATAAACGCCGGGAGTTTTCATGCTTCCCATAATTATCAGTTTTAAAATTTATAATTATTGTTCTTTAATATAGCATACTTCTCTTAGGGTATGCGGAGAATCCGACTGGAATTTCCCTATTTGCGGCGGTGAAATGAACCGGCTTTCCAACATCCTGCCAATATAAAGTTGCATCGGCATGTCATACCGCTCCTTCGCTTTGATCCGTCCTGTAGAAACAAGTCTCCAAACATTGGTTCCCAAGCTTGTTTTCTCATACTTTTCCGGCGCTCCGAAAGCCACTACATTTTCGCGAGTTCGCAGTCTGAGATCCTTTCCCCGCATATCATTCTCATCCTTGAATACACACAGATACTCCCAATAATACGCACAGGAACAAAATCGGATAGTAAATTTCGGACAACAGATTTCCTGTAACTGCCTTATTTCTTGTTTTATGGCTGCGAATTGTACATTGTTTTCTTCCCGTATCTCTTCTTTTCCCAATTGCTCTACTTTCATATAGAGCATTCGCAACTTCTCCGATGCCGTTTCTACCGGTTTCAAAACAATCCGGCAAAACTCATTTTTCAACTTCTGCCCGTTCGTATCCTTTCTCCATACAAAGTCGGCATTCACTTCCACCAATCCGTTTTCCGCGTTGAATTTGTAAAAACTGTCGGGGTCATATCCGTCACTCTCTATCTGTTGCAGAAAACAAGGGTCCTTCACAATCATAGATAACTCCAGTACATCCTTATCTGCAAATCCCGATGCATCATCGGCCATGATCCATTGCCACTCATTTCCACGACTTTGTCTCAACATCACTCCCCGCTGTCTCATCAACTTTTTGGTTTCGGGTGTCGGCTCTAATCCCACAAAGCTGTTTTCGGGCGGATTGTAATAATTGTGTTCGATACGTATGGCAGCTATGGCTATATATTGGCTCATTTGTTTTTTCTCCTTTCTATTTTGTTACGCTGACCGATGGTTCACGGGCAATACCACCACTGCTGACGGCTTCCTCCGCATCCACCGCAAGCCTGCGCAGCTTGCACATCACCGACGGATAATATTGTCCGCCCAGCGTGGTCCAGATATTATTAATGTCCTGTACCGAAAGTGTGACGATCTCTACCGTATATTTCCGCCCATCCAGTTCAAAATAGGGATGCGACTGAATAAAAAGTAACGATTCGTACAATACGGAAAGCGACTCGGCGTATCGTTTCTCATCATATACAGCAGCAATCATCAAGTCTAGGTTCAGCAATAACGGCGCAAACGTCCGCATATAGTCCGAACTGTTACGACTGATGCCTGCCGAGATACCTCCTGCCGTTTCACGCTCAATGTTGACAAGTGAAACAATCAGTTTGCAAGGCTTTTCGCCCGCACCACTGCCAATGAATCCCACTTCCGCCATACCTTCGGGCTGCGGGAACTTGTGGTGCAAGTACTCATCCAGAGAGGCTGCATAATATGTAAGAATTCGCCTTATCATTATTCTTCGAAATAGAGGTTATTGATACGGTTGCACCAACCACGTCTGTATTTCTCGTTCGTCGGGCGGCTCTTGCAGATACGGTCAATGTAATCCAAGCGTTCCTGTCTTATCTTGTCAAAGAGTTCGTGCTGTGAAGGATAGTTATTGACAGCGGCAAGGGTATTTTTTCCCACAATACCGTCGGCTGTAACTCCAAGCAGTTTTTGTGGTATCTTGATACCATAGTTTCCTGAAGCCCATACCCAGTCTACCAAAATATTGGCAACAGATTGGCTTTTTATCTGATCGGCTTTCCACTTATCCCAATACAAGCTCTTCAAGATATCGATCCACTCATTATTCGATAGATGTTTCAAATCGTCTACTGTAGGTTCGGAAAGTCCTTTCCGTTTGCGATATACCTTGTAGGTTGCTATAGTAACACCCATGTTGGTTGCTCCTCCCAAGTCGTCGGGATCGTCTACAAAACCACCCTCCCACCTCTGGATGAATGGTGCTAATTTCTTGACATCTGCCATAATGCTTTCTTTTTAAGTTTCCATAATAACATAACAAAAAGGTATTAATTAATAATAGCAATTATCTGCTCTTCAAAAATAGGGAGAAAAAAGGCAATATACATTTCGAATTCAGTATTTTGATTTACAATTTGCACAATAAACTACCTATCAATATTTTAAATCAAAAAAGAGACTATAATTCAAGCTGCTTTTTTACGTTTTAGTGTTAATTTTGACGAAATAGCAAGTGTATATAGTACCCCGATATAGAAAAAAACGGTGAGATATAGTCCATCAAACCATATTCCCACCGTTCATTTTTATAATCACGATATTTTTATCGCATATTCATCGCATTAGCTCCCAAAGCTCCTAATATAGCCGAAGCCACTGCTATTACAATTTTCAGAATCTTATTCAAAACCGCTTTTTTCATGTTAATTACTTTGTGCTTTAATAATAAATGGACCGCGCAGCCCCAACTCTCAATTCTCCACTTACCCAAGTGGATTCTCATCGAGGCCTCCGTCACCACCGGCATTTCCTCCGTTACCATCATCGGAACCTTCATTTCCATCAGTAGCAGTTCCACCCGTCCACTTTTCAAACTCCACACCTTGCCACAATGCACGCGTGGTTCCCAATGCCGCCGGACGTGTATATTCAGGAGTAAACATGAAGTGCAGGGATGTTACCTGATTCGGATTTACATCCTTCTCTTTATCTACCCCTTTGCCACGTGTCCGCGCAATCACCGTAAATGTTCCCAAACCATCCAAACGAACCGTACGGCTATTCAGCAGCTGCATCCGCATCACCGACATCAAGTTCCTGATTACGTTGTGTACATCACCCGGCGTTGCCGAGCACTTCTCAGCTACCATCTCTCCCAACTGTTGTAAACTTACAGCTCTTCCTACTTTCTTCAGTGTCAGGTGCCACTGCTTAACCCCATCTTTCGTTTTCAACTGCGATTGTCTCGCATAATACAATAAAGGCATAATCTTCCTCCTTTTACATTTTAGTTCAACTTCGTTTTACGTATTCTTGTGTTGGCCAACGATGCAAAGGTGAGAATATATTCAGGAATAGCCAAAGAAAACTGGATAACCAGGATGGTTATTCCAAAGTTTATTATAAAGTATTATGGGTAAGGTATTTATCTACAACAAGCACAGAGTAATCCATTCATCAAACAGCTTACATTTGCTACGAATAGAAGTTAAGCCGATCTCCGAAGCAAGGCAAGCCCCATATACCACTTTGTTGTAACCCGCAATCGCCTTCATCAAACGTACAGATGGAGCAGTAGCCGGACCATTATTTATTTCTTCCGGTGTATCAGCCGATTTCACAGCCTCTTCTAATTCACTAAATTGCAGTTCATCGGAAGTAAAATTATTCTTAAATACAGAAATATCACTAAAAAGCAGTCCTTCAAATTCGTGTAACTGAATATATGGTATAAAACGATCTCTTAATTCTTCCGGCATATCATTCTTCATCCGACAGAACAAGCACTTCATTTTATCATAGACATTCTCTATTTGTTTCGCTTCCTCCCAACCAGGAAACGAATAAGAATCCTTGATTCTATAATAATCAATAAACATGGAGACTGACACCTCACCTTCGTGCAAATGATTAATCAATTGTCTTTTCAAAACAGCCCAAGGAACAATGCCACCATTGGAATGTTTAATTGTGGGATATTCTAAATAGATATTCTTTTCTCGAAAATAAGATGCCAGCACATCCTTGCAAAATTCTTGCTCCGTCTCACCTTCACACACTATAATAAGTCTGTTCATTCAGGTTGTCCTCCTTTCACGATATTCTGCTTCCATAAATCGCCCAAAGTATAATCTTCCAGCCAATGATTCAGGTCTTCACTATTGAGACGAACCATCTGAGTAGCTCCTTCAACCTGATTAACTGTAATCACTTCTTCAGGTTCAAAATGACAGAGCAGGTCGGTGCTTTGTGTAGCCACAATAATTTGTGTACCTTTTGAAGCTGCGACATGCATCATACCTGCCAATTTTTGTATCGCTACGGGATGCAATCCCAACTCGGGTTCATCTATAATGATAACTTTGGGAGGAGTAGGTTGCAAAAACAATGTTGCCAGAGCTATAAAGCGAATGGTACCATCCGAAAAGTCAGTGGGTCCATACACCATTGAACTATACTTATCTCTCCATTGCAGACGCAACGTATTGGCGGCTGTCGGATGAAAATAAAAATCGGAAAAATAAGGAGCGATACTTTGAATCACTTTCACGATACGATTGTACACAATTGGAGTTTCCTCGTGAATGGCATAAAGGAAAGCTGCCAAATTATCTCCTTTTTCATACAGATAATAACGATCATTCTGTATGTGGCTTTCTTTTGTAAACGGAGAGGTTTTGCCGGTATCATGGAAATGATATTTCTTTATTTCTGTCAGATAGTTATTGATATAGTCTCCACGCTTCAGCCCTTTGTATTGTTTGATGCCTGCTTCATTGGTATAGTTGGCTATATCATTATAATATATCATACTTCCAGCAGCATAGCCCAATTTTTCATGAGCCACCACAAATCTGCCGTCTCCTTCTTTCAACTGAATTTGATAACGGTTAGTTTTCCAAAACACTTCTGCCTGAATAACATCTGTTACTTTGCTCCCTTTATGAAAGAACTTGTCCACCCCACCGTTCAACGCTACATATTCAGTCATCTTCTGTTCGTATATTTTATTCAAGAACTCAAAAAACGACAAGAAATTACTCTTACCGGAACCATTAGAACCAATAAGTATATTAATTTGCCCCAATTCAAGTGTTATGTCTTGAAAGGATTTATACCCTTTTATACAAACTTTCTCCATTCGGCTTACATCTACATTTTTAGCAAAGGACGAAAAAAAAAATGGAACGAGCAAGATTTATTGCCATATTATTAAAAGTACCGATAGTCATCGGCAACAAATACATACAGCTACTAATGTATTCTATGCTTCCTTTAATTGTAAGCATCCGTTTTACATTTATTTTATGTCACAACTAAATAAAACAACCGGAACCACTCCTTATTACGGAGTAATCCCGGCTGCTGCCTAAAACAAAATAACCGCTGTTACCTGTCGTTTATGTTAATGTATTCTCTTACGTACCATTATTGGTGCTCCAAGTTCTTCCCTCTTCAGTACTTCCAAGAATCCACTCTGTTCCAATTCAAAAAGAGCGGGATATACCCGTAACTTTTCAGCACCGGAATTTTGAATGATTTCCTCAACGGAAACACCTTTAGGAAAAGAAGTAATATAATCAATGATTCGCTGGGTATCAATAATCTTATAATTTATATCCATTATTATTCCCTAATAAATTATATTCGCATTTCTATATTCTCATGATCATCAATTATTCAGGAACACAATAAAGCATATCTGAATAATCAAATAACCATTCCGCCTCTTTTAACCTAGGGTGTGTTTTGTCTTTTTCACTTAGTAGCATTTTATCTTTAGGAATATGCCAGTCAATGCCTAAATCCGGATCATCCCAAGCAATAGCACCTTCATATTGAGGAGCATAAAGATTATCACATTTATACTGAAAAATAACTTCTTCACTCAAAACGCTAAAGCCATGAGCAAAACCACGAGGAATGAAAAATTGACGGTGATTATCCTCTGTAAGTTCTATGGAAACATGCTGACCGAAAGTTGGAGAACCGATTCTGATATCTACTGCTACATCCAATACAGCCCCTTTCACAACACGCACCAATTTGCTTTGGGCAAAAGGTGGCTTCTGGAAATGCAAACCACGTAGTACACCATAAGAAGATTTACTTTCATTATCTTGCACAAACGTAGTTTTACAAACTTTCTCTTCAAATTCTTTTTGATTGAAGGATTCAAAAAAATAGCCACGAGAATCACTGTGTATTTGTGGTTCAATAATCGCAATCTGATCTATGTTAGCCTTTATTATATTCATATAAAACGATTTTACTGTAGTAACAATTCTTTTTACCCCGTTAGATTACAATCTTTTTCAAAGCTTTGACCATATAATAAATAAAATAATAAGTAGCCTTATAAATAGGTAACTGCTCTTCATTTCTCAAAATACTCCACTGCCATAACATTGTTTTCAACTTATTTGAAGATATAGAATGACCTCCTACACGATAAAGAGCAGCCACAGTATCTGTATTTCGAGCTTGATACCCCTTTTTTAATATGGAAAGCCACATTATATAATCCTCATGTCCCATATTCTTAAAGAAAACTTTACCTACTTTAACTGTATCGTACATAGCAGTCAAACATCCAATACAATTCCCTTTGAGAAGCAAAAGATAATCCACAATTGACGGAGCTATAATTTTACGCCCATAGCGTTTACTATCCCACCCAATCTTTTCGTAATTCGAAAAAACAATTGCTGTAATTAGAGGATAGGGAAAGACTATGAACAACACGAATTAACAGGCATAATATTACTGATTATTAGCGTGTTGCTGATTTTAACACTTTGACGGGTGATATTTGGAGATACCCGTTTTTAGGCATATTTTTGCAACGTATTTCTACCGCGGAGAAGCCGGAACTTTCCGCTTTCGTCATTTTATAGGGGATAGTTTACATCGGTTTACGATGGTTGGCTGCCGCTTACAATGACGGATGAACGGACTCTGAAACCGTCATTTCGTGTGGCGTAGTTGACATCAGTTGTCAACGGTTGACTTCGGTTTACAGGCGGCGGAAATACACGGATTTGATTGTAGAACGACAAAAATATGCGTGTATGAGAACCCAACGGAAATGTGAAAATTGCGGCAAGGTGTTTGCCGTCAGGAGTGGCAACCAGCGTTACTGCTGTGAGGCTTGCGCGGAACAGGCGAAGCAGAACCGCAAGAAACGCCGCAACGATTTCATCAATGCGGTCGAACCGCTTATAGACCTACAGAACCAGGAATACCTTTCTTTTTCAAAGGCAGCCATGCTGATGGGCTGCACCCGGCAGTACATTTATAAACTTGTCGGACAAGGACGGCTCAAGGCTTCACGTCTTAGCAGCCGCATGTCCCTCATACGCCGTGCCGACATAGAGAGCATGTTGGCGGCAAGTCCGTATGAACGTGTGTTGCCTGTCGTAAGGACAACAAAGGTCAATCCCAATCCTACGAAAAGAAAGACACAGGAAGCGGGCAACGGTCCGATGGAATACTACACCGGCGAGGAGGTGATGGCCACTTTCAAGATCGGGCAAGGCTGGCTGTACACCTGTGCGAAGCGTTACCACATACGCACCTGCAGGATTGCGGGACACATCTATTACAGCAAGCCGGACATAGACACGCATTTCGGCATTATGGTTGATGTTTCTGACATAACCGAATGGCTGACCACTTCGGACGTGGAGGAACAGTTCGGCATGAAAGCATCAGCAATCCGCGCATACGCATACCGCCATCACATACCGACTAAAAAGGAACACGGCACAGCCTGTTATTCAAAAACCCACATAGAAGAACTTCGCCGTCCCGACCTCATATCCGATAATAGATACGTCACCGTTGAGGAAGCTGCCGGGAAATACGGTCTGAGCAAAGCCAACCTCCACCACATCGTAAAGGTCAAAGGCATCGGCAAGGTGAAGGTCGGAGTCCGCAACCTGCTTGTCCGCGAGGATGTAGAGCGGGTTATGGCTGAGCGCGAGGCAGACGGATTATAGTATCCCAAAGAAAATCCGGTTATAATGTCATTACCAGTTGGTTATGGTCGTCACCGTCGGATAATGACTTTCCTTTGCATTGCCAAACGACGGCGAACAACAGACAACAGTTACAAACCCATCAAAATTTACAGCGATGACCAATATCTGCAAGACAGTGTCACTGAGGACACGCAAAATCAAGGACGGCAAGATGCTGTCGTACTATCTGGACTACTATCCCGGCTATCGTGACGAGGCTACGATGAAAGTCATGCGTCACGAATCACTCGGCATATACATCTATGCCAAGCCGAAGAACGCACGTGAAAGAGACTACAACGACCGCATGGCGGAGAAAGCCGAGGCGTTACGCTGCCGCCGCTACGAGAGTATCGTCAACGAGCGTTATGATTTCTTCGACAAGGAAAAGGAGAAAGGCGACTTCCTCGCATATTTCAGAGGGCTTGCCGCAAAGAAGAACACCAAGTGGGAACACGTTTACAAGCACTTTGAAAGATTCACCGGCGGCAAATGCTCGTTTGGCGAGGTCGATGTGGACTTGTGCCGCAGGTTCATGGACTATCTGCTGAACGCCCGCCAGTACCTCCATACTAAAAGACCTCTGCACATCAATTCCGTGGCGGGATACTGGTCCACATTCCGCGCCTGTTTGCACACGGCATATCGTGACCGCAAAATCAAGGAGAACCCTAACGGCTTTCTCGACCGTATAGATACGATACCGACCGTCAAGGAGCATCTGTCACAGCAGGAGCTTGTTCGTCTTGCACAGACACCCTGCGAAATCCCTGTTCTCAAAAAGGCGTTTCTTTTCGCCTGCCTAACGGGTCTGCGCAAGAGCGACATCCGCAATCTCACATGGGAGAACATACAGCCATACGGTAACGGCGGAATGTATGTCACCATCCGCATGCAGAAGACCAAAGACCTTGTGAACAACCCGATAAGCGACGAGGCTCTTGAACTTATCGGGCAGCGAGGTACAGGACTGGTGTTCTCCGGTTTTCAGGACTACATGACACAGGCACCACTCAAACGTTGGCTAAAGGATGCTGGTATAACCAAGAACATCTCGTTCCACGGGAGCCGCCACACCTTCGGTTCGTTGCAGGTCGAGGCGGGAACGAGTATATATGTGGTGCAGAAGATGCTGGCGCACAAGAACGTGGAGACGACCCAGATCTACGCGGATATGGCTGACGAGCAAAAGCGGCTGTCGGTGAGCCGCATAACGCTGAAGCCTAACTTGCAGTCCGAGGAACAAAATCACAATCTGTGATTATGAACAGGAAACGTGGGGGGAATATCGTGCCGTCACTTTATTTTATTCTGGGAACATATATATAGCCTGCTAAAGCGACGGCTGATGATGGGAATATCCGGCATCCGCAATTAGCTGTTTTGTTCCCTGCCATCGTTTTATTTTATTCGGAGTGCATATATATGTCATTCATTAAAACGATGACGGAAACTTCATAAAAGCGAGGATTATGTCCCCGCTTTTTTATGCCCGTTTATAACATAAAATTCTTGTTCAGAGTATGATAGCAAGTATGAAAACGGCTTCTAATTTTAATTAAGCATAAAATCAGATTGATTGGTGCCTGACAACAGACAACAACAGGAAGTCGTGCTATAAATTTGTTCCCGAAAACAATCAAAAACTTGAATAACGATGGATAAGAAACACTATCAGACAAAAACATCCTTAGGAGACCTCTGCCTGTTTTACGGTTTCCCCGGTGTGGCGATACTCGCCGTATCACTTATTGTTGCAGCCAAGATTGGTGCGGAGTTTAATGGGGACGTAATGATTAAATCCGGCACATTTCTCGGCTGCAACATGTTGTTGTGGCTACTCTACTACACCGTTTTTATCTCCTTGCCGGGCAATTTGTTCGATAGCATCCGAATTTCCCCAGAAGTGAATGAAACGGTAGATGATGGCAGCGTTTGTACATCAGAAGAAGATGATGTACCTGAACTTGCAGAGTCGTCTAACGATACCGAATCCGAACCAGAGCCACAACCACAGACTTCCCCACTACCATCAGAGCCTGTCATACCGTTTGACTACCGCCAAATCTGCCTTGAATACAAACAGCGTCAGGCGGAGGAAAAAGCGGAACTGGTTGAGAGTATAATCGGGTATGCCGGACATACCATGTCGCCCTTCGTATCGGAAACGGATATTGTCTGCCTGTGCAACGAAATACGGTGCTGGTGCCTGAACCCGGAATACAAGCCCTCCAATATCGCTTTGCGTGTAAGGCTGAGCACCAACGACCTCTGCCATTTTATATGGAATATAGGTGAACGGCTCGGCAGGGACAACGGCTATGACGGGGAATGCCGTGCCAGCTTTGCCAAGAAACTTTTTGCATCGGCGTTGGCAAAAGTCGATATACCGTCACTCCGAAACATGACGAAGACAGCTTCATCCGATAAGATACCTCTTGACAGACCGTTGCCCGGAAGCCTCGGTTTTCGGTATCGCATAACGGAAAACAGCTCCGGGCAACAACTGGAATCGGCATGATATGATTAAAATATGATTATTTCCTGATTGCTGTCGGTTATTTTCTTCACCATTACATAATGGTTTTCCTTTGCGGCAGGATTTTTAATCATTAAAATAAAAAATATGAATACCGCAGACAACGAACTGTCGTTTAACGACCTTCCGAAAGCCGTGACACGCATCCTCAGCGATGTGGGTGACATCAAACAGATGTTGAACGAAATGCACCACCGGCAAGAGAAAACCAAACCTGCCGACCGCCATGTACCTATGACCGTGGATGAGGCGGCGGAGTATCTGACGCTCCCCAAAGCCACCCTTTATGACAAACTCGCCAATGGTGAGATTCCGGCGACCAAACCAGGCAAACGATACGTGCTCTATAAGGACGAGCTTGACAAATGGCTGGAGTGTAACCGCAAGACGGCCGTGCCGATGACCGCTGAGGAACAGAACAAGGCGATACTGAAATCCAACCGCCGCAAACCGAAATCTAAATCATGGAGAAACGATGAGCAGTGAATGTAACCAGAACAATACGGCTGTTCCCCGTGCCAATGAAAACGGGGAACGCTGGCAGCAGGCAAGACTCAGTGTCGAGACTACCTACGCCGATGCTCCGGTAGTGCTGCGTGTGAACGGTGTACGGGCAGGCACGCTCGGGAACTTCTCGGCTTCCATTGGTAAGGCGAAAAGCAAAAAGAGTTTCAACGTGTCGGCGATGGCTGCCGCCGCATTGTGCGGCGACTATGTGCTGGCATACGAAGTGGTACTTCCTGCCGAGAGGCAGACCGTGCTGTATGTCGATACGGAGCAGAGCCGCACAGACTGTCAGAACCAGATGAGACGCATACTCAGACTTGCCGGGCAAAGTCCCGACACAGACAATCCCCGGCTTATATTCCTTTCGCTCCGACAGTTCACGCCGGAAGAACGCATCGTCATCATTGACGCGGGAATGGAGTCCTTACCCGACATCGGGCTTGTCATCATTGACGGCGTGAGGGATTTGCTCCATGACATTAACAACCCGACGGAAGCGACAACTGTAATCTCGCTGTTGATGAAGTGGACAGACCTCTACCAGTTCCATATTCACACCGTACTTCATCAGAACAAGTCGGACGAGAATGCACGCGGACATCTCGGTACGGAGCTTGCCAACAAAGCCGAGACGGTCATGCTCGTGGAGAAAGACAAGAACGATGCGGACATCAGTGTTGTCCGTCCCGCTTATACGAGAGCGGCGGAGTTCCCTCCGTTTGCATTCCGCATAGTCGGCGACAGTATCGCCGTGCCGGAGATAGTCGGAGGTTACAGCTTCGATGAGCAGAAGACGGGACGGCCGATCGTCGGAAAGTTCGACGCATACTCGTCGATAACGGAGGCACAGCATCGTCAGGCACTCGACATTATCTTTGCTGACCAGTCGAAGGAATACGGTTACTCCGACTTCCGCCAAGCGGTCAAGTCCGCTTACGGACAAATCCTCAGACGGACAGTCGGAGGAAATCATGTCAGCGGCATCATCCAATGCTTGCGGAACAAGCGTATCGTCACACAGGAAGGTGACAGGAAAGGTAAGCCGTACCGTTTCAATCCTGATTTCGTCTGGTGAGTTCCTTGCATTCATCTTCGCCACCCAATCGAAAGAATAACGGTTGCTCCAACCTTCCCCAATCGACAAAGTCTGCTTATGGATAAGTCATCGGACGGACGGTTGGAGGTAACCGTGTCAACGGCATCGTCCGACACTTGCGGGATATGCGTTCATTACACAAAATGGCGACAGGAGGAGCAAGCCGTGATACTTCAATCCCAGTTCCGTCTGGCGGCTTCCGGCTTGCCGGAAAAGAGGCTGTTTTAAGCCCCGAATGGGGTGAAAAACTGACTTGGGAAGCATAATACCCCGGAATTTTCAGTAGAAAACCGGGACAGACCGCAAAAAGCGGCAGCAAGCTGTGAAATGATGGATGATTTTTCATGGAAAAATTTAAAAACGACGATGTCGAATGCCGAAAAAATGCTTCCGTTCAATCGAAGAAACGATAAGAATATGATGGAATTTTCTTCAAAACCAATCATGGATTTTTGCAGAGCGACCGACTTTATTTTGCCCAAAAATAACGATCCATCATAAAAGTATGGCGGATAAAATGAAATATGAAGGGGGAGATGGAACGTATGCCGGGTCGAATAAAGTCTGAGTTTTCTCTCATTAGAACGTGATTTGATGACCATTTGGGAAGAATATTCAAGGTAAAACAAATGAGTAATGGCAATGTTTTTAAGATGCGGAAACTTTGCCATTACTCTGTTTTTTAGGAATACATCACAAATTTTTCTTCCTGATATGTGCGAGCGTGGCATCAATCATGTCCACTCCTTTGAAGCATAGACTATGCTTAGCACGATTCAAAGCTGAAGAGAAATTCGTATGACTTTGTGGCTTATTCCCGTCCTGTAACAATATGGCACCACAATGTTCAAGGACAGTTTGCCAGTTTCTTCCGATAAGGTATATCGCACTAAGCTGGTCTAAGAAATAAGCCAGTCCCATTATATTTTCTGCCACTAACGGAGCAGAAAGTCTGCAATGCAGCAAGTCACTTATCGTTGTAGCATCAATCTTATTTCTGAAAAATGCAGCATCGTTGGCACAATCGGCAAGGAGTATCATATCTTCTTTTTTGATACGGCAATTCAATGAAATTGTACTTGGTCTTACCAATTTAATTTTGCGTGTTTCCACGTTTGAACTACCATCATAGCGTTGTTCCGTATAGACAAGGACAATAATTCTGTCTATGGCTTCGGTTTCCAATGATGGCTTAGAAAAGAACTGCTTTATAAGGTCAGTCCTCTCCAACAAAAGAATGCCGATAGCCCCCATTACCTTACGATGAATGTTCTTTCTTGCCGCTTTTCTGCTGTCGGCATAATGATGACCGTCGAGGAATTGCAAGGCGAATACCCTCGCTGTCATCACGCCCGTGGCTACATAATCTTGATACTCTCTGTGCGCTTCCTGCAACAGTTGGCGCAGGTAATCCAATCCTGCATCGCGATTAATGGATTGAGGAAACTTTCCTTTTTAAAAAAGGGATTAGCTTTCTGATAATTTGATTCATTTGCATTTTCGAATCTTGTTGATAGATAATTTATATGATAATAATGCGACTATTCCCTATATAATAGAAATGCCGCACTATTTTGTATGTTCTTTTTCGGAGTTAATGAAACCATCACCTGTGTACTGATATCTTGTGTTAAACACTCTCCCTTTTTGCTTTACTTACAATAAATATGCTTATTTCGTACAATACCCACATCGGTAATGCGACCAATGACAGGGTGAACACATCCGATGTAGGAGTTATAATGGCTGCCACCACAAGAATAATCACGATGGCGTGCTTTCGGTACTTACGCATGAAATCAGCTGAAAGGAATCCCAATTTTGCGAACAGCCATGAAAGAATAGGTATCTCAAAAACAAGTCCCATTGCCAATGACATGGTCATGAGGGTGGAAATGTAGGATTGTAAGGCAATCATGTTTTCCACCTCGCCACTGACCTGATATGTTCCGAGGAAACGGAATGTCAAAGGAAAAATCAGGAAATAGCTGATTGCAACTCCAATCATAAACATGATGTAGCCACCTCCAACCATCCGCACTACATATTTCTTTTCATTCGCATACAATGCCGGTGAAACGAAACGGAAGAGCTGGTATAGGATATATGGTGATGCACACAGCACTCCTATGCATAAGGCGGTTTTCATGTGGATGATGAACTGTTCGGCCAATCCCGTGTTGATGAGTTTCACGAGAAAATCCGGGGTATCGGCTTCCGTTACCAGTCCGCTGAGCGCATAGAGCATGCGGTAGGTGATGAAGCCCGCATTCTTGGGCGCAAGGATAACGGCAAACAGTTCCTCCTTGAAACAGAATGCCACCAAACCAAATACAACGGCCACAAGCAGGCTTTTCATGATAGCCGCTCGCAGGACATCAAGGTGGTCCCAGAAAGATTGTTTGTCCGTTTCCATCGCCATTATTTATTCCTTCGCTACCGGCTTTTCCTCGATTTCTTTCTCTATATTGTTCATTCCATCCTTGAATGAACGTACTCCCTTGCCGAGACCCTGCATCAGTTCGGGAATCTTCTTGCCGCCGAAGAACAGCAGCACAACTAAGGCAATCAGCAGCACTTCCTGCATACCGATACCGCCAATAAACAACAGTCTTGCCATATCCATGTACTTTAATTGTCTATGATTATTTTTTTATTACTACTTCTGCCATTCCATTTGTCAATCCGCACAATGTAGATTCCCGGAGAAAAGGCTGAGGTATTTACATATTTATCGGAAGTTTCCACAATCTTGCTTCCTGATAAATTGAGTAAGGATAAAGCCTTGAATTCCCCTACTATGCGAATCCCTTCCGATGTATAGACAAGTCCTGTTTCCTCGTTTCCAGCTATGATTGAAACAGCGGAGGTTATATTGCTATAATCTATGTCTTGCAACCAATCAGCGATAAGCGAATGACAGTTGGAAGTCTGCGAGGAACGAATCCAAAGGTTCGGTTCAAGAAAATTACCTTCAGGTATCAACCGTTTGGCATCCGCCACTACTCCGCTTATGCCGCTGCTTGCACTCGACACAATAAGACCGATATTCTTGTTTGCCATTTTGTTGCCGTTCTGGAAAAGAAATGTCTGCAACGGAGCCGCCATATTGCTCCACCATAAGGGCGCACCGATTATTATAGTGTCATACTCGTCAAAGTTCACATTAACCGGGTCGATTGCAGGATAAGAGGCAGGATCCTCGGGATTGCTTCGTATCGCCGAAATCAACGCGCTACCAATGGCATAGTTGTTGGCTGCGTAGTCAAGACCTTTTTCCGTAGGTTCGATTCTCACCATGTCAGCCCCAGTCTGTGTCTGCAACTCCGTGGCGATTGTATGTACATTGTTGGTGAAGCTGTAATAGACAATCAGCGTCTTGGCGTTGGCTGCCATAGCCATGACTGCGACAACGAGAAGAAAAATTATTCGTTTCATAACGGCGTTTTATTTAAGTTTGTCATATTCTGCGTCCGTAACGGGTTCCAGCCATTCGTTGGAGGAGTTCTCGCCGGGAACTTCAAATGCGAGGTGAGAGAACCATGAGTCTTTGGCGGCTCCGTGCCAGTGCTTCACATTTGCAGGAATGTGGATGACCATTCCGGGCAGAATCTCTACGGCAGGTTTGCCTTCTTCCTGATACCAACCGCGTCCGGCAACACCGATAAGCATCTGTCCGCCGCCTTTCGTCGCTTTGTGGATGTGCCAGTTGTTACGACAACGTGGCTCGAAGGTGACATTGGATATGTTCACCTGCTCTCGCGAGATCGGTGCGAGGTAACTATTGCCTGTGAAGTACTTGGCATACGCTGTGTTTGGTTCGCCAATGGGAAAGATCATTTCACGTTGAAAAGCCGCCTTGGCATCCCCTCCGGTCGTGTTTTCTGCCCATACGTTCTTAGCGAGGTTGAATGCCGCCCAAGCCTTTGGCCACCCGGCATAGAAACCGATGTGGGTGATAATTTCGGCAATTTCGGTGCGGGTGATACCGTTTTTCTTCGCCTCCTGAAGATGAAAGCCAAGTGAATTGTCTGTAATTCCTTGACTGATGAGCGAGGTAATTGTTACAAGACTACGGTCGCGAAGACCGAGTTTATCGGTACGACTCCACACCTCACCAAAGAGGACATCATCGTTAAGCTCCGCAAACTTGGGAGCGAACTCGCCGAGCTGGTTGCGCCCGGCCGTTTGTACTATCTTTTCCTGTGCCATAACATTGAATGTTAAAATGCTGAATATTGAAATTAAAATGATTCGATTCATAATTTATTGAATGAAGTTATTGATTCGGTTTGCAGGGTTGAGCGGTGTCTGGTCAGCCAGCACCAGTGACTTGACCATGTGCAGCGTTCCCTGCTTGTATTTCTGAAAATGCTCCGATGCAATGTGTTTCTCGTAGGCTTCACGGCTCGCATAGGTTTCGAGAATGGTTATCTTGCAGGGATTCTCTTTTTCACCAACAGCGTACATGGTCAGTACGCCCGGTTCGGTACGCAGGGAGACTTCGCCAACCTCGGTTGCGTATTTCATGTATTCGTCAAGATATTGCGGTTTTACCTCGATTTTAGACAAGCGCACGATACCGTCTGCCTGCATCGGCTCTTTGGCAACCATATTTTGACACTTTTGGTTGCATGAACTTGTAGTATTATCAGTATTCATTTCTACTTTTGTTGTTGAACTCCCTATTTTACATTGTGTACCAATTAAGCTGGAGTTATATTGTTCTTCTGTCACAGGGGCAACCCATGTGATGTGTTCCTTATCGGTATGGTCTGTTATTGAAAGATGTACTAAACGACTGTCGGGAATTGCACCTTGCCAATGCATCACATTCGCAGGTGTGTTGATGATGTCCCCTTTGCGAATCAGGCGTTTGGGTTGTCCCTCTTCCTGATAGTAGCCTTCCCCATCAAGTATGAGCATCATCTGGTCGGCATCTTTATGAATATGCCAGTCGTTTGAACTTCCAGCCTCAAAGGTTATTTGACTGACATCGTAATAAGGCTTATTTGCAATCGAAGAAGCAAAAACATGACCTCGATAGTGTTCGGATTTGAACTCGACTCCTTTTGGAAATATCATACAGCGATTGTGACAAACGGAATCAACCGGTTCCGTTGCATGAGCCGAAAGAAATGTAAATGAAGCCACACCAAATGAGACGATTTTCAAAATAGATGAAAGTTTATTCATGGCTTTTCCTTGATTAGTGTTTTACCAAAATTCTTGCACGGTCCTATCACATCCCCGGTACAGAGGTACTGGTATGTAGGAAACTCGAAGAGTACGGGCTTTAGTTTGGTGTAGTCAATCTGCCCTTTGTCATTGAGCATCTCGTCATCAACAAGTGTGGCATTTACGCTGCAAATGAAATTCTGGAATCCATTACATTCGTATATATCTTCCACGGCACATTCCATTGTCAGACGACTGTCGTTGATTATCGGTGTGCCATATTCCCCGATGGTGTATTCAAATACTTTGCTTTTGTCGGTTTTCTCGCCCGATACAAGACCGCAATAAGCGGCACTTTCAAGCCAGTCCTCGGTTACGATATTCACTGACATCTTTTTACTTTCCACTATTCCTTTGTTGATGTAGTGTTTGCCGAACAGACTTATCACCAGACGGTCGTGAGCAACAATGCCAATGTGAGCTACGAGTGTCCAAGTTACTTTTCCACTTACTTCGGCTCCGATTACCACTACTGGTGTGGGATAAAGGGCCAGTTTGTTCCCTATATTCTTTTTCATCGTTTTTTGATTTTCAATAAATTATACTGTCTGACTGCATTGGCTCGGAGATATACCGAAACGCTTTTTGAATGCAGTCGAGAAATGACTTCGGTTTTTGAAACCTACAAGATAATACACGTTACTTGCTCCGGCCTTACCTGTGACAAGCATCTGGTGAGCGCAATCAAGTCTGCGCTCAATAAGCCATTGTTGAGGAGTAAGATTGCTGATTTTTGAAAAATCTCGTTTGAATGTAGCAAGACTGCGACCTGTATATGAAGCAAACTCCTCCATTGTCATGTCCTCTCTGAAATTCTCTTCCATGAAGTTGAGAATGTCAATTTTCCATGCCTCATTGAAGTCGAACAACGTGGGATAAAACTCCGGACTTATTGCCAAAAGTGCCATTACAGCTTCACTTACCCGCATATTCAATAATTCTTCTGACGGTTCGCGGTTGTTGTCCACATACGCCACAAAAGAATCGAACAGGCTCTGAAGTTCCACAGTCTTAGGCAGGATCATTGCGGCTTCTGACAATGGTTTAAAATCCATTTTCAGACGTACCCCAGTCCTCTTTCCGTAAGCTTCTTTTAGTATCTGTCGTTTCAGAGTGAGATTTATGCCCCGGTATGGTTCTGCACCTTTCGATTTTTTTGTTATTCTTGCAGTGCAGTTACGCCTTACAAACACATAATTGCCGGCATCAATCGTTACCTCTGTGCCTTTCTGCTCCACGGTCAGTTCGCCGGATCGAACATAGATAATGGAATGATTGGGCATACGATACTCAAACTGCTTCTCGTGTGGCATGAGACAACTGTATAGCGTATCTAAATATGAATGTATAATGTATTCGCTGTCCATCATCTGATATTGAAAAGTTTGATTGCATTCCATGAAAGTATATCCTCAACCAATGCCGATGTCGCAGCATTGTTTTCGAGCACATCCGTCACTTTTGCTTTACTCATTTCCACGCCTATTTCGTTGACATACGGATAGTCAGAGCCATAGACAAGATGGTCGGGTGTGGTAATGGTCAGCATCGAAGCAAGTACATCGGATGTCAGATTACCGGCAAGGTCGTAATAGATATTTTCGGTTGCCGTTTCCCAATCCACAGGCTTCATTTTCCCTGCGTTAATCATTATCGGCAAGACACCCTTCATTCTTGTGAGAGCCAACGGAAGGAAAGATCCGCAGTGAGGCACTACCCATTTGATGTTTGAATAGCGTGTTGTCACGCCATTGGCAATCATATTGATCACGGCACGGGTGGTTTCGGCAGGATATTCATAAATAGCCAATGGTGCCGTAACAATTATGCTGTCATTCACAGGTGCCGGCTTGTGAGGATGAATAATAACCGTTACCCCTCGTTCATTGAGGACTTCCATCAATGGCTCCAGAACTTTGTCGCCAAGATACTGTCCACGGGCATTTGTGGCAAGTTTTACTCCGACTGCTCCGAGAGTGTCAATAGAGTAAACAGTTTCCTTTATCGCCAAGCCTACATCGGGCAATGGCAAGGATGCCGCAAAACGGAATCTGTCGGGATACCGCTTCTGAATGTTGGCACAAGATTTATTTATCTCCCGCACAATACTCGCACTTTCTGTCGCATTGTCCCACCATGGTTGAGGTGCGGGCATAGTGAGGATAGAAATACCGATGCCGTTGTTATCCATCATGGCCAAATGAGCGTCAACGCTCCATGCCGGCAAAGGAAACCCCTCGTCAAGCAGAGCATCGTGATGTTCAAGTGCGGCAAGATAGCCGGGAGTGATGATGTGGCTATGCACATCTACCACTCCCTTATGTTCCTGCGCTTGCATTCCTAATGCCATATACACTGCTGCAATTATAGTGGCAAATCTTTTCATACCATTGGATTTTCCCAAGAACCGCGAGTTTGCGCACCCGTATTTGCCGCCGCGTCTTCAAGAGTCTTAATCTCAATATCCGACAGTTTGATTTTTGAGGCTTCCGCCGCTTCCTCCACGTGGTTCACCTTTGTGGCTCCAATCAGTGGAAGCGTGCCTTTGGCTATAGCCCATGCAATGCCGATTTGTGGAACAGATGCGTTATGGATCTCGGCAATATTCCTCATTGCATCAACAAGAGCCTCAATCTTTGCCAACTGCGGATTGTAGGTTTGTCCGCGCATGCTGTCCGCAGGGAGCGGTTGTTGGGTATCGTACTTGCCGGATATTGCTCCCTGCTCCAACACCATATATGCGAAAAATGCCATATTATGCTCACGGCAATAGTCGATTATTCCGGCCTCTTCGCTCTCACGGTAAAGCAGACTGTAGTGGTTCTGTACGGCACTGATATGATAGCCGTGAGCCGAAAGAATTTCCTCAGCACGTTTTATCTGCGCAAGATTGTGGTTGGAAACACCGACGGATTTTACTTTTCCACTATCAAGAACCTTTATAAGACCGGGAGTCCAACGCTCGACATCGGCCGGATTATGAATCCAATAGATGTCTATGCTGTCAGTGTTCAGACGATGAAGACTTGCGTCAAGCATATCCATCATGGCATTATCAGAATCCGATGCTATCTGTGGAGTGAACTTGGTTGAAATTACGAGATTCCAGGATTTCTCACCTTTTACAAATGTACCGAGTATATCCTCCGAGGCACCCATTCCGTACACTGTTGCCGTATCCCATAGATTCAGACCACATTTTATAGCTGCATCAAATACAGGACGGAGATTCTCCACCGTAAGGTTGTTGCCAAACACTTGATCGCCACCGACTGCCCCTAAGCCCCACGACCATGTTCCTAATGCTACTGCTGGTAACTTTTCCATATAATTTCTGTTTTTATTGATTCACGGTGCAAAGGTACTATGATCTTGTTCCGTTGCTGTTGCTGTGTGGCTCAAATGATGTTTCTTTTATGACAAAAGTTCCTCTTGTATAGAATTGAATCATTCTTTTAAATGAAATTGGTAGTTGTTTTGATTATTGTTCTATCTTCTTGATAAACTTTGCCGGGACACCGCCCACGACAGTATTGGCCGCTACGTCTTTCGTAACGACTGCACCTGCCGCGACAATGGCATTGTCACCGATAGTCACACCTTGTAATATCGTGGCATTAGAGCCAATCCATACATTCTTACCAAGCACGATAGGTGCCGGAAATGTATGCTTACGGTCTTTCGGGGCAAGGCCGTGGTTAAGTGTGGCAAAGACTACATTATGCCCGATTTGGCATCCGTCGCCTATCGTGACACCGCCATGATCCTGAAAATGACAACAAGCGTTGATGAATACACCTTCACCAACGGTGATGTTTTTACCGAAATCCGCATAAAACGGCGGAAAAACACGAAGCGATTGCGGTACTTCATAGCCGAACAACTCGGATAGCAGTCCACGCACTTCATCCGGCGTATGATAAGCCGTATTCAAACGGAACGTAACCCGGCGGGCCTCATTACTCATCTCGTCCATAAGACTGTGTATTTCTTCTGTTTCAAGCGGTTTGCCCGCCTTTACATATATCTTGAAATCTTCGATTGTCATATTTATTGTTTTTCAAATTTAACCTTTATATCTCCGCCTGTTGTCAGAGCAGAAATGCCGTTGCCATCTATATGCCCTATCTTAATCAGGTCATTGCTGTGTGACCAATTCTTGCAGAAAATCGCCACGTTGCCCCACGGGGCATATATCGTAATATCACCGGGCACAGGCGCGCAACCGCGTTTTACCCCTTCAAGCGTCAAGGCCGGTTCGGGATAAAATATTTTCTCTGTGGTATTATTAAAGTCGTTCAGCGTAACATCCAACGGCAGGCGGGAAAGGAAATCCCTGCCTGCCGCATTGTCTTCCATTGTGGCGGAAATTATCCGGTCGCCGACCAAAATTTTCACTTTTAGGGATGCTACTTCCGGTTCTTCCCGGCTCGCACCGATTTCTTCAAGCCATGCAGGAACACGGGTTGCCATTTGCGAAAGCGTAGAGGATGTCAACAGTAATGTTTCTTCAATAATTGTCGCATCGGGACAAAGATTGCGGGCTTCGTTGACCGAAGTTGATATTCCGCTACTTCCGCTCGTGACGAACAGCGCAATCCGTTTCCCGGCAAGTTTCGAGGCATGGGAGTGAAGGAATGTCTGCATCGGTGTCGCCATACTGCCATACCAAATCGGGTAACCGACGAACACGATGTCGTAATCGTCGAAACTTTCTATTGAGGTCTTGACAGGCGGATAATTCCCCTGACGGATAGCCGCCAATTCTTCCTGCGAGCGTTCCAGCATGGCATTGTAGTCGTTGTCATAGGTCTCTGTCGGCTCTACTTCAAGAATGTCGCAGTCGAGTTGTTCTCTGATTTCGTTAGCCATACGTTCCGTATTGCCACTACGGGAAGCAAACAAAACCAGATAACGCCCGTTCCCGCCTGGAGTTGGCGTATCGGGATTATCATCGGAATCATCACCGTCACCAGGATTTTCCGGCTGTTCGGGTTGTCCGGGATTCAACGGTTCTGCGTCAGGGTTACTGCAAGCTGCCATTGACAAAAAGGTCAACATCAGCAATGGAATCATTATTAACTTCTTCATAGTCTATTCGTTTTGTGAATTGATAATCATAGACTCGCCTTTAATCTGTTCCATTGATTTTTCCCAGTCTTTCATTTCTATATCCTCAATGGAAACGGATATGTATTTTGAATCCACTCCAAGAACTTCAATTAAGGTATCACGGAGTTTTTCTGCTAAATCTTGTTTTATTGCGCGGCTTCTGCCGGGCAACATGGTTACTGCTATATGTGGCATAATCTCTTTATTTAGAATTGAACTTTTGTTATTAAACCGGAACATCAATGCTATATAAACGCTTTGTCTCTTGCGGACTTTTTACATTAAGAATCAGACTGCGGCAAGTGTCCATTGAGGCTATAAGTGCCATATCTTCTTCTGAGAGTATGAAATCCGCGATAGAAAAATTCTCTACCATTCGTTCTTTATGGATTGATTTGGGTATGGCTATCACTCCGCGTTGCAAATGCCATCGCAGTACAACCTGTGCCGCCGTTTTCCCGTATTTCCGTCCGATAGCCGACAGGACAGGGTCTGTAAACAGTCCGTTCATTCCTTCCGCAAACGGTCCCCATGCTTCGGTTTGTATGCCGAAGGACTGCATGATTTTCATAGCTTCTGTCTGTTGCGTATAGGGATGGGTCTCCACCTGATTGACAGCCGGGAGAACTTTTACATTGTAGCACAAGTCCATCAATCTGTCCGGTTCAAAGTTACACACGCCAATGGCGCGGACTCGTCCGGCGTTATAGAGTTCTTCCATAGCTCGCCATGCCCCATAATAGTCCCCGAATGGCATGTGAATCAGATAGAGGTCGATATAATCCAATCCCAGACGGGAAAGCGAGGCATCAAACGCACGCAGTGTGCCGTCATATCCCATTTCAGAAATCCATACTTTCGTGGTGATAAACAGTTCTTCGCGTGGGATACCGCTTTTACGGATGGCACTCCCGACGGCTTGTTCATTCCCATAAACCGATGCTGTATCAATAAGCCTGTATCCGACAGACAAGGCATCGACAACAGCCTGTTCGCATACGTCCGAATCCGGCACTTGAAAGACACCGAAGCCCTGCATCGGCATCTTTACTCCATTATTCAATGTGATGTAGTCCATAATCTACGCTCTTTATTTGTCAATCTGGCTTTCCGTGAATGGGTCAGCACGATGCCCCATGAGGTCTATCCGCGCATATTCCTTATCGAACGCTTCCATTTCCCAAGCCGATAGTCTGACAGTCCCTGCGCCAACCAGTTCATCCAAGTGTGCTGGATTGGTTGTGCCGGGTATCGGGGCAATCCACGGTTTACGCGAAAGCATCCATACAAGAGCGAATTGTGCCGGAGTAATACCTTTACGCTCCGCCCATTTGCGAACAAGGGTAACAAGTGGCATATTGTGTTTCAAGGCTTCGGGTGTGAACTGCGGCAGATTCCATCGGCGGTCGCCCTGCTTGAAACGGCTATCTTCATTGATTACGCCAGTGAGGAAAGCACGTCCTAACGGGCAATAGGGCACGAAACCGATGCCCAGTTCTTCGAGTGTCGGGAATATCTTCGTTTCCGGCTCACGCCACCAGATAGCATATTCACTTTGAACCGCAGAGAGCGGGCAGACGGCATGGGCACGACGGATAGAGCGTGCGCTGGCTTCTGACAATCCCCAATGTAATACTTTACCTTCCTGCATAAGTTGTTTTACAGTCTCTGCAACTTCCTCCATAGGAACCTGTGGATCTACCCGGTGCTGGTAGAGTAAATCAATGTGGTCAGTGCGCAAACGGCGCAACGATCCTTCCACGGCACGGCGAATATGTTCGGGGCGGCTGTTTAATGCTGTCGGTTGTTTCTCTTCGACCCCGAAACCGAACTTAGTACCAATTTTCACTTTATCACGTAACGGAGCGAGTGCTTCGCCGACCCATTCCTCGCTGGTGTATGGACCATACACTTCCGCCGTATCGAAAAAAGTAACACCTTCATCGTATGCACGACGGATAAGGGCAATCATATCTTTCTTTTCATACTTGCCTCCGTAGTACCCCACCATAGGCAGGCAACCGAGTCCGATGGCCGATACATCCATACCGCCGAGATTGCGATGCTCCATGTCGTTTTTCTTTTCAGTATTTGCCATAACCTTTTCTTTATTATTGTTGTCGGATTGCGCGAAAGCCTTTGTCAATCCGCTCAATTCACCAGCCGCCAGCAGTGCGGCCACCGATGACCTTTTCAAAAAACTTCTTCTGTCCATAATTATATGTATTTACGTTCTTCTTCGTTCTTTGAACAATATATTTCTGTCAGTCCTTTCAAAATTTCTATCTCGTTGTCTTCAAAACGAAAATCAAACGTCTTATTTCCCTTTATATCGGAAACAACGCCACTTTGCACGAGGAAACTTCGCACGGCTTCCTGCGGTGTAACGTGGTAACGATTTGCAATGAAACAAACGGCATCATCGGCATACATTTCTGCCGGAATATTGATACAATTATCCATTATTGACTGATTATAAATTATGTCCAAGTTCGTATGCTTTACGGCTGTATTCTGTTTTATTTACCGCTCCTGTCGGCCACATTCCCGGTGCTATCACCATTCCGCAGTCTTCCCAACCCAAATAGTTGAGTAACGTATGGTAATGTGAAATCATCGGTTCAGCATCCTTGGGGTCTGTATTGGCATACGCCATAAGGAAAGCCGACCGTTTGGATGCTCCTTTGATTTTTCCGTTAATGGCATAAAAGCGGTCGATGACAGTCTTTAACTGCGAGGAGAAGCCAAAATAGTACATGGGAGTGGCAAACACTACCATATCTGCATCTACAAGATGCGGGCGCAGTTCTGCAAAATCATCATTGAATACACATTGTCCGTCCATGCCACAGCTATTGCAGGCAATACAAGGCGAAACTTTATGCTGGGCGCAATCGAAACGGTACACTTCATGTCCGGCATCTTCAGCTCCTTTAATGAATTGTCCAGCCAGGTAATTGGTATTCCCGTTACGGCGTGGACTCCCTGTCAATACTACAATCTTCATTTTATAATTTGTTTTATCGTTAAGCAATTCAGTCGTGCCGGCCAAACCTAATTCGGAGAGCAACGTCGCTCCGGCAGTCAAACCAACAGTCTTGATGAATTTCCTTCTGTCCATATAATCTTATTATTTACGATGCAAAATTATAGCGATATAACATAACAGGCATGACGAAAAACAGGACGTTCATGCCAATTTTACGGATTTTAGAGAATATACTTGCCTGATCAGCAATAAAATCGCTATTTTTGCGTTTTTTTTAGGGAGACAACGCATTATGAGCAATATATATAAGGTAAGAAATACAGGTGACTATAGCCGGTATCTTGGACAAACGGACAGACATCCGTTGGTCAGCGTTATTGACTACACGGAGGTGTCACCTATCCGTCACAGTCTGAACAATTACAGCGTGTACGGAATGTTTATGCACGAGCATCTGCCGGTGGAATTGACATATGGCTGCGGAAAATACGACTATACAAGCGGGACACTTATATGCGTGGCTCCCGGACAAATTGGAGGCAAGGAAGACAACGGAGAACGAATAGACTTGGACGGTTGGGCTTTGCTGTTTCATCCCGACTTATTGCGCGGCACTCCGATAGAAAAGACTATCAAAGAATGTACTTTCTTTGACTATCGAATCAATGAGGCACTCCACATGACGGATGAGGAACGAGACATTTTTGTATCATTGATGCGACAGATTAAACGCGAACTTACGAACGACCGCGATGATTTCCAAGACCGGATTATCGTGGAATACATCGGCCTGCTGCTCAATTACTGTATGCGTTTCTATAATCGACAGTTCATCACAAGAAAGTTGGAAAACTCGGATATACTGATGAATTTCAATTCTTTGTTACATGACTACTTCCGTGACAAAAAACAACTCACTATGGGATTGCCAACAATTCAGTATTGCGCCGATAAACTTTGTATGTCATCCAATTATTTCGGTGATCTTGTAAAGAAAGCAACCGGTGATTCTGCCGGAACCCACATCCGTCAATATGTAATCCAGCAGGCAAAGAACGAGCTTACCACGGGGGCTACTATCGCACAAGTTGCATATACACTTGGATTTGAATATCCTGAACATCTCAGCCGTATGTTCAAGAAGCAGACGGGAATGACACCATCAGAATACTGCACACAAGTATTCAGTAAAAATCGGGTAAATAATCAAAAATAGAAGTCGACTCAATCTGATAAGATTTGCCGACTTCTATTTTACATTTTCATTCCTTTCGGTCGATTTTCATCTTTCTCATATAATCCCGGACGACCGATGATAATATGGTCGGTAATGAAATTCCCCGACGGACTTCGTGCTTTTGCCGGACTGCGTATCTGAAGCACTCTTTCGTCGTGTTGGTGCGGCACGTTTCGTACATCTTCCGCAACCGGCTTGACCTTCTCCCCATCCTTTTCTTTTTCGGTGACCTCCTGCGTAGGCGGAGCAAGTTCCAACTGAATCTTGCGGTCCAGCGCGGCAAGTTCGGACTTCAACTGTTTCAGCTCGTCCTCCTTCTTCCACACCTTGCCCGCTATCTCCTGCAACTGCGGAATCTCCTTTTCCAGCACCTCGTTCTTCGCCTTGTACTGGTCGATGATAGACGGAATCCTCTCTAATGCGTTCAGGAAGTTGCGTGCGGCGGCCACCGGGTCAGCCATCGCCAGATGCCCGTTGTTGTAGGTGTACTTGTAGTTCCCTTCCACCACGAAACGGTTGTCGGTAAACTCCAACCCCTCTTTGAGTATCCTCTCGCTGACCACCTTGATAGGGAAGCCATACAGTTCTCCAATGGGCTTGTATTGCCCGCCCGTCGTGGCGTTCTTGGCGATTTCCTGCAAACGCTTTCCGATAACCTTCTCGTCCGCCGAATCCACGCCGTCCACCTTCAAGGTATTAAGGCGGTTGCCCTCCTTGTCCGTCCGGGCTACGGCAAGAAACCTGTTCCATTCCACATCATCGAAGCGCACCATCACGCAGTGCGTCTTCGGGTCTGACACGGGATTACTCCCGTACTTGCTGTTCTTTTTCATCTTGTCTTCTTTATGGTTTAATGGGGCTGTGTCAAAATGAACTGCCTCACAATTTTATGTTGAAGGGGTGAACGATTTCTTTACCCCTTCATGCAGACAAGTTTCAGTGCAGATTTGATTATTTTACTTTAAGCGTACTATATATACGCTTGGAATATAATAAAACTATCTTTGCTCTAAGGTCACGTTCCTATTACGCATAAATCATTAAGCCTTCAAAGAAAAAAACAATGTCTTTCTATGACTCTTACATTCACAATACGACGTACTGTTTTCATCGCTTCCCTTTTCCTTTTTTTGAAGGCCAATCCTTTTATCGTCCATTTTTTCGGTAAACAAAAGTTAAATGTGTTAAATCTCCATCGTTTGAATCCAAATAGAACCGATAGTGTCACTTTTCTACCGTATAACGCGCAAACTATTGAACATCAATCATTAACAGATACTACAGTTATTTCAGGTTGAACAAGAACTTTCAATTGGTCTTCTAACTTATTAGGTAGCCATATATCATCACTATCCAGAAAAGCAATATACCTTCCTTTAGCTTCATTTATCCCCAAATTACGCGGAAATGCTGGCGAACCCGAACACTTATCCGTTTTCAAATATCTAATGCGAGAATCATTTCTCAAATAATTCTTTACTATTGTAGAAGATTTATCTGTAGAACAATCATCCACAATCAACAATTCCCAATCAAAATAGGTTTGAGAAATAACAGAGTCTATTGCTTCATCTATAAACCTTTCTGCATTATACACAGGCATAATGATAGAAACGTTTTGCCGTACATTCCCATTTCTCATTTAAAAAGATAATGTTTTAATCTCCCAAAAGCCTTAAATGAACGCCTCAAATCAGAAGGATTAACCAACCCAGCCCGCAAACGATAAAATATATAGCTAAAACGTAAGTAATATTTTTTGCGCGCCATATTACAAAATGCAACCATTTCATCAGCAGAAAGCTCTGGTAGAGACAGAAGTGTATTATGCGTACCGTCAGGTAAGCAATACTTTGCATAATTAGTTTCAATATAGCCATTAGATTTTGCCCATTCATAAGCTTCTGTGCCAGGATATGGAATAAGGGGGAAAAATTGTGCAGTATCAGTATTCAGTTTTAATGCCAACCTCAATGTCTCATTCATTGTTTCTTTTGTTTCACCATTATTACCTACCATATAACAAGCATGTATCAAAAGCCCAGCTTTTTTAGCATTAGATACATAGCTGTAAAATTGTTCAACCTTAGTTCCTTTCTTTATATTATCAAGGATTTGCTGACTTCCACTCTCAATACCAGGTATAATCAAGCGACATCCCGCTTTCTTCATAGCCTTCATTGTCTCATAATCTAGATCAACACGAGCATTACATAACCATTTCAGACGTTTATTTACCCCTTTTTCTACCAGCAAACGACAAATTTCCATCACTCGTTTTTTATTAGCTGTAAAGGTGTCATCCTCAATAACCACCTCTTTAACATCTTGGAAATTATTAGCTATATATTCAAATTCCCCGACAACATTTTCAGCTGAACGAGACCGAAAAGCATGTCCATGCATAGTTTGCGGATAAACACAAAAATTACAGCGGAAAGGGCAGCCACGGCCCGTAAATATTTGTATAGAAGGATAGGTTGCCGCAGCAAAAAAATAATCCTTTTCATTCAAATACTCTTTAATAAACTTTGCTGCATAAGGAAGGTCATCCAAATTTTTCATTGGAGGCATTATTGCGGTTCGAACATACCCGTTATCCGATCGCAAACACAATCCTCTAACTGTATAGATATTCTCACCTTTCTCAAGAGCATCAGCCAAATCCTTTATTATACAGTCATATTCGCCTATCGCAATCGCATCAACTGCAGAGGAATAATTAAGTGTTTCTTCTGCACAAGCTGTAGGATGAGTTCCTACCAACGTTATAAACGATTTAGGATACAGTTGCTTTATTTTCTTTGCAAAATCCACATCACTTTTTATAGAAGGTGTGCTTGTATCAAGTACGAACAAAGAATGTTCATTTTCATTCCTTTGGATAATCTCTAAAGATTGCTCTTCATTCAACTGTTTAGCAGGAGCATCTAAGAAATGTATTTTGTGACCATTCTTCTCTGAATATAATGCAGCATAAATTAACCATAAAGGATAATATAAAGCTCCACTTTTAGTAATTGCCGGACTACGAGATTCTCTAGAAAATTTCCCAAATTCAGCCTTGAATGGGGGATTGATGAAATAAATTTCCATGTCTATTGTTTTTTTATTATACTTCTAATTAATAAATGATACACAAGATATAAGCGGTAATTTATCCTATATAATAGTTTATGAGTACTTTTACCACCTGCAAAAGACACTGTGTTTTCATGTCTTCGATATAATTGTAGCACTTTGGGGTAATAGCCACATTTAAAATGCAACTGGCTATAAAGAGCTATCCATAAATCATGGGCTGCAGCTTTTTTAGGAAAAGGTAATGTAGCCAAGAGAATCTCACGTCTGAATGCAATACAACACCCAAGCCAAAGATCTTTAACTAGATTTCCCCAAACTGACTTATCAATAGGGGATTTATTTGTATAATATTCATTTTGGATAATATTCAAATTAATATCAGTTAATGCACAATTACATGTCACAACATCGTAATCTCCTTTAGTCAAAAATTGTGTTAATTCCTCAATCTTATTGGGGAGCCAAACATCATCTTGATCTGCAAGTAAAATGATATCTCCTTTTGAATGAATCAAAGCCATCTCAAAATTGTGTGTCACCCCTTTCCTCTGTTCATTATGAAAAAACTTAATCCTAGAATCTTGATAAGATTTTATAATATCCCTTGTCGAATCAGTAGAATTATCATCAGAAATTACCAATTCATCATATACACTAAGTTGCGGTAGGATACTATCAATTTGTTCATTTAAGAAACGCTCCCCATTATAGGTAGCCATACATACTGAAATCATTTTGAGAATTATTATATTTAAATTTAATCAAAGTCACTAAAAACAATGCCCAATAAAGATTAGCATGCCAAAATTCTTTAACATTATATACTAACAACCAAATAAAAATTAGCCAACATAATTTTTTTATTATGCCATCTCTTGTTGAATTACATATTAATTTACAACATTTATATTGAAAATAATAAAATACAATTGTACCAACAAGTCCCCAATAAAATAAACTCCGCAAATAACCAACATCAGTCTGTTTATAAAACAATCCATCCACTGTAACAAACTGCCCATCCCCTAATAACCATGTTTTAAGATTGTCAGGAAATAAATACATCTCATATAACCTATTTGACGAACCTGTTTCAAAACTTTTCGATTCACTCATATTGATATACCATTCAAATGCCCAATTATATGTAGCACTATATTCACTATTTTCTAGAAGAGAGATACTTATAATTAATAAAAGAATAATCGAACATACTATTAATAATATATACATAAAAGAATAAATACCTTTTCGCTTATACAATAAATAAGAATAATAAAGGAAAGAGAGAAAAATCATAAGAAAAAATGTCCGGGCAGAGAGTATCCCCATGATAGAAATGAACGCTATCGAAAGCACATACAAAATTTTATGTTGATATAAAGTAGATTTATTAGAAAAGCCCAATGATATTGCAGAGAAAAGAGCAAGACCGTACATCACAGCCATATTGGCATATTGGAACTTGCATAAAGCTATCACTCGAAAAGCTGCTTGAACTTCCATGAAGTTTTCTTGCTCCATACCTGAACTTATATGACCTATAATATACTCCTGCAGATTTCTATCAAAATACATAAAGATTGATATTAACCCCTGCACAATAGTTACATATATAATCCATTCCAATAATACATAAAAAGAAAAAGACTTTGATGATTTTGAAATTAAATTAGCTACAAGCATAGCAGAAAAAGGATATAAAAAAAAAGATAATATTTTTTTTATTAGTGATAAGTCATAAGCATTATTGTACACCCCTGTTGCAGACAATCCAATAATCATTACGAGAATAGCTATTCTCAGCATCTCATATATTTTTTTGTTCAAGTATCTTCCTACATAAAATATAAAGTATAAAATCCCACATAAATGGAGTAACTCACCTGTATCCAAAGGTAAAAAATTAAAGGCAATAGGATAGAGATAACAGAATAGAGCAATAAATGCTAACACAGAATATGATATCGCTTTAACCTTAATTATCATAACAATCTGCCTATCCACTCAACGAATACTTGCTCTCATATAGGCTAACTTATTTTTTATATACACAATCATTTTCGCTAGAGAACCAAAACCATGTAAAGCTAACCACATTGGAAGGCGATTATACAATGGCATCTGCTTGTATCGCCAAATATTAATGTTTGTTTCAGGAAAAGTAGATTTCCAACGTTTAATATCTTGTATGCCTGAATGAATGAAAAGTCCAGACTTTGCCCAAAATTTAATTTTATCAACCAAATACTTATAACGATCATTAAAATGGAATAACATCCATTGCTCAAGCAATTTTGCACATAAGATTTGTTCTTCGATATAATTCAATTTTGGTTTCATCGCCATTGAAAATAGGTTTTGCCTATTATAGTGATAGAAAGCGTAAGGTACAACAATTGTTTTCAAGGAAAGAACCCTTAATCTTAGAGTAATTCCTAAATCTTCTTGCATATTTATCCCCTCAAACCACCGAATATTATTAGCTATGTACAATGTCCTGCGTATTAGTTTATTCCATACTGCAGAATTCAATGTTGTAGGAATGGAAGCCAATAAGATCTCAGGAGTTTCATAAAGATACGAATATTCAACCCTTTTATGCCAATGATTATATTCCTCAAAGTAATTACAGCACACAATATCTGCATTTTGTTTAATCGCAATGTTATACATTGTTTCATACATTTCTGGTTCCACCCAGTCATCACTATCACAATGAATTATATATTCTCCCTTCGCAGCATCAACTCCCTCTTGACGAGTATAAGCAAGTCCACGATTTGGCTCATGAAATAATATTTTCACAAGCGGCTGTCTTTCCGGATATTCTTTCAAAAGATTTTCCAGCATTGTAATACTATTATCCGGAGAACAATCATCAACGAAAATATATTCAATATCCTTCAATGACTGCTCTAACAAAGAACGTGCACAACGCTCAATATATTTTTCTACGTTGTAGACTGGAATAATAACACTAACTTTAGGATTATAACTAACAATATTATTCATTATAAAATCATTAAAACAATCGTTCTCTTGACCAATATATGTTCTCTTTCACAACCTTAGCAGGAATTCCAGCCGCTAAACAATTCTTTGGAACATCCTTTGTAATAACACTATTAGATGCTAAAATAGCGCCCTCTCCAATTGTAACACCTTTCATAACAGTAGTTTGAGGGGCTATCCAAACATGCTTTGCTATCCAAACCGTCTTTGCTTCATTAATCCGTTCGCGGTCGCTATTAAATATTGGATGTGAATCACTAGTCCTAATTATTATATTATTAGAAAGCATACAATCTTCACCTAAATTAATAGAAGAGCCATATTCTTGTGCACATAAATGTACTGTATGAGTAAATGTACAAGAATCACCCACAATGATCGTATTATTATCGCCTTCGATCCAAAAACTGCACTTCTTACCTATAACACAATTATTACCTATAATAACTTTATTATTTTTTCCACGAACATATATCTTCAAACCATAAATTCTACTTTTTATTCCTATTTTTATATAATTATTACACCCTCTAATATCTTTATCTATGGAAGAATACAAAGCATTATTCTCAATTGTATTATTAATTCGCCAAGTTAACCTTATAAATAGAGGAAATGCTAATAACCTCAAATAATAGACCATTTTAAATAAAAATGAATTTGATTTCACCAATTTATAAATTAAATTCATAATAAGAATAACTCACTACTAATCATATAAACATAAAATAACAAAAGAGCATTATTTAACATATACTTCTTGTATTAAAACTATTATTCAATGTTGATTTATTCAAAAAAAATACTATTAGCAATCCTTTCTTCACGAGTGTACCAAACTATGTTCGTAGCTTCCTTCCTATAATCGAAATGTTCGTTCGGAATCATAAAATTCACACCATAATGAGCCTGCAAGTATTTGTCCGTTTCATCAGGTACATTCAATATCATGCCTTCAAATAGTATCTGAGACAGTCCTTTGTAAGGCACCGATATTTTTTTTACTTGCAACAGAGAAAGATTTTTGTTTTCACCCTCAAACGGAGAAAAGCTATTACAATATGCTCCATTTTCATCTTTATGAAAGAAAAAAACATCTATTGAAACACCTGCATATTCATAAGTTTGTTCAAAACCATCAACACCATCATCTCCGACTTTAAATTCCCTGATTAATTTAAAGCCAGCTTTTGTCAATACGTCATAAACCATCGTCGTATTCTGAAAGAATACACCAATATCCAAATCGTAGTCATGCTTTATAAAACCATGTTCCCTATATGCACCTAGCAACGTTCCGAATTCAAGCCAAAAAAGAATTCCATTAGAATCTAAAGCCTCCTTAAGCTTTTCCAACAAAAGCTTAGCATTTCGACGAAACACTCTTTTTTTCTGATTAAGTTTACATGCAACAAACATTCTGTAAATCGGACGAACCAATGCTTTAGCTAAAATATTACCACTATACCTAAAAGCCAAACGGTGAATTAAATTCATATAGTTAAATCAAATTATTCATTAAAAAAATATTCCATAAATTCCTTCTTAAGACCATGATTTCCATCTTGATGCCCATTAATTTCCCAATTATCATTACCTTCAATAAATACTGGTCCATTTTCTGTTATTGCAATGTCCCATCCTATTGAATGAATATCTAAAAAAAAGGTATGGAATCTTATAGCCATTTCAATGGATTCTTTCAAGAATGGAATAATAAATGTACTAAAAACAATATGACTGTTAGGATGTTCTCTCGTTTTCAATCCATAATTTGGCTTATATATACCATATTCATCTAATCGACCTGTACTTATGTCAAATCCAACAGCAATCCCACCTTGTGAAGTATTATCTACAATACTACCATTAGCACCTATACGAAGAATAGGCGGTATAGTTTTAATTTCACCATCTTTTAGACTTCTTATCGTCACAAGTCTAATCGTATTGACAGACTTATCATACAATCTATCCATTTCATGATGCTGCACTACTTTCTCTTGGCAAATAAAAGTAGCACTACTTACATCATTCCTAAAATGAACTAATGATATTTCTATTCCATTTTCAAATATCTTTCCGCTTCGGATCTGCAATGCGAATATTCCTTTTCCACATTCACCGTCTATAACTTTACAAAACATATCATAATCACCGGATATCACAAAATCGTCTAATGACATTTCCGTTTTCACATCTACCAGATAAACATGTCCGTTACGGATATAAGCAATAATATGAGGAGTGCTAATGCCCAATTTCTCAGCTATTAAACCGAAATAAAATTTATTTCGCAAAAGACATGTGCTATTATGAATAGACTTTAAATTCAATTCATCCCTGCGCTTCATGAACGGTGCATAATTTACATATTCACTTACTTCCTTATCGCCTTTAACATCCAAACCATACATAAAATAATACTCGTTGGGAGCACCATCTTTTATTATATATTTTAGTTGTTCAAAAAAAACACGACACTGTGGCTTACTTTTTTTCTCTGGAAAATAACTCGCATGACTCCAATACTCTTTATGGGAAAAGAGCGCGCATATACATTTGGGTTTTGTATATAAAGTCATGACTACCCAATTCAGTAATAATTCAATAAGTGAAAATAATCTACGTTTCATAAATTGCCCGAATTAACATTCATGATTACGATAAATAATCTCTTGTTCAAGTTCTTTTCGAAAAATGAGTCTACTCATTTTTTTGCTTCTAAAATATATAGACCTAATAGCTCTAAAAAGAAAATAAGAAAACGAATAGAAAGGAAGACCAACCATTAATTGTGAGATCTTAAAAAGAAAAGGTTTTCTTATCCTCCCCTCTATTATATTGTCGCAGAGTTTCGTTAATCTATAACTAGCACATACAACATTATCATTTATTTCTATACATCCTATCATACCGATATTCTCTGTTTCCCTCCATTTCATTAATAGAGGATGTGAGACATAAGGCCATCCATAAGAATATGGACAATTGGACAAATCTTCACCTTCACTTGGATAATAAGTAGGTCTAGGCTTATTTATATATCTGTTTGGAAAGAAAAAATTACCCAAACTAAAGTATATAAATTTATTATGGCTACTTATCAGTGGCTGAATCCTATGTGTATGTCCACCTATGATTCCATCAGCTCCCCAGTTTAGGATTTTATCAGCTAATGTTTTCATTGATGGAGTAGGAAAATAGGAATATTCTACACCCCAATGAAGAAAAATAAAAAGATGATCATATTGACTTTTATTTTTTTCAATACTTTCCTTTATGTTCTTTTCTCTCATTTCATTCATTCCCGCTTTATTTTCAGTTGCAAACGGTACATATCCAACAGTATCCATCCTCCAATCACAAAAAGCCAAAAACGCAATTGATGCTCCCGCAAATGTAACGACAGCAGGGCGAGAGGCTTCTTCTGAATTCAATCCAGCACCACAATACTTTATCCCTAATTTATCAAGTTGTTTACATGTATTAATCAACCCCTCTTCACCTAAGTCAAATGCATGATTATTTGCCAAACTGACAACATCAATCCCCATTTCTTTAACTCTGTACAAATCAGAAGTCGGAGCATAGACAATGTCTTGTTTTCGTACCATCTTCTCAGGATCAAAACTAGGTTTATCTCCTATCGCACATTCCAGTGTAGCAACTCTAATATCAAATGACTTTAAAAATTCTAAGACATCACTTTTTATATAATTATCTTTCTTCCCATGATGAACACCAGCAGGCATTACATCACCAACACATGCTATTTTAATCATCGTCTAAAAATTGAGGCTAATATTTGTCCTATGTTACCCAATTGTTCTATCTTCAAACACCATGATATTATGAAGTATAGAACCAAATATATAATACCCATATAGCAATCATATTCATTTGATATTTCAAATATTCCCTTTATCAAAAATAAGAACATTAATGGGCATGTCGCTATTAATACTATAGGAATGATATCTCTAAATTGCTTACCCAAATTATAACCTATTTGAGAAGAAACAAGATACATATTTATAAATGAAATCACATAAGTCCCTACAACCATTGCCCATAATATGCCATATACCCCCCACTTCAAACCTACAAAAATTAAAGTCATTGCAAATATTCTCTTTACCAAATTCCACTTAAATAACAACCAACTTTTGCCGATTGCAGCTATAGAATTATATGAAACACCTTGAAATGTCACAGCAATACCAGACAAACATAATATCCTAAAATAAGGAACACAATCAATCCATTTTTCAGTAAAAAGAAAGACTATTAAAGGTTTGGCTACCATTATTAGAAAACACATCAAAGGAAAAATGAGAAATAATAAATTACATGATAATTGTCGAATTATTTTCTCCAATGCCCTGTTATCATCTTTGACCTCTACCAATAAAGGATATGAAACTTGATCTACGACTGAAGCAATACTATTCGACGACTCAGTTGCCAATTTTGCAGACTGTGTATATAACCCCATTACCGTTGAAGAGAATTGTCTGCCTATGATGAGTCCTTGAATATTATTGCATAGATTATTAAGAAAAGACGAACATAACATGAAAAATCCAAAATTAAATAATTCTTTTAATGATTTCCATGAAAACACAAGTGAAGGTATCCACTTATTAAAATACAAATACAGTAAGAAGCTAAATACACTCACAAGAATCTGCTGTATAACCAAACTCCAGACTCCCATTCCATTATATGCCAAAAAGACTGTAACACAAACAGCTAACAAGGATGATATAACTGTAGCGTAGGCACATTCCTTAAATTTTAATTTTTTTCTTAACTGAGTACTTTGTACTACACTCAATGAATTAATTATTAACACTACCCCCAGAACTTTCAACAGATTATTCAATAAGGGTAATTTGTAAAAAGATGCTATAAATGGAGCACAAAAATACAAAACGATATATAATCCTATTGAGAAGAAAATATTCCAATAAAAAATGGTTGAATAGTCCTTTGTTGTTGGATTTGTTTTCTGAATCAGGGCAGAGCCAAACCCTCCATCTATAAATGTATTTGATATGACTATAAAAATCATAATCATACCAATCGCACCATAGTCTTCTGGCAATAACAATCTTGCCAAAATTATATTAGAAATAAAAGACAAGAAAGTATTACCAAACTTCTGTATAAATGCCCATACAAAACTTATAGTTACTTTTCCCATTATTATATCCAGAATTTAGCAGTTTCTTTTTCTTGCATAAAAAAAGGAAATTGGGCTTTATTTAAACGCTCATATATTTTACATGCAAATAAAATATCATGTAACCCTAATCCTATATTGTATGCAATAATCCGTTCTTTATCATTCTCACGACCCGGATTTCGACTCAACAGAACATTACTAAATTCGTCAAAAGCCCTAAACTTACTAAAGTTTTTGAAGCCACACACATGACCTCTATCATCACCATAAATTTTATCAAAAAACAAATCACAATTTTGAAAACCTCGAGTATGGACAGGTACCAGTAAAACACCTTTATTATATAAAGTATTATCAGTACAGATTAAATCTGACGCATCAGTTATACAAGATATGATAATTTCCGCTCCAGAGATCAGTTCTTGAACAGTGTCAACAATCTCAAATAGAGCATTAGTATATTCTTGAAATCTTTCTATAAAAGAGTCTGCTTGATCCTTATAACGCAATAAACGAAATTTCACGTCTTTATTTGCATACAAAGATAATAAACACATCGCTGTCGCACGAGCTGTATTGCCCAACCCTATAAAAGAGAATGTATGCGCATCGGATTTCTTCAACTTGTCTATAGACAATGCAGCAACTGCACCTGTTCGCATAGTCGTTATCCAATCCCCATCCATCAAGGCAAGCAAATGCCCTGTTATACTATCATAAAGAAGTATATCACTACTTAATGCAGGTTCTCTACCATTTATTCGACACACTTCTTTAACACCAAAAAAACGATAAGGCTGAGGCAGCAATGCCGGCATAGAAGTAAAGAAATCATTACCTTGCGGATGAACGCTTATTTTAGCAGGAAGTTGAGCTTCATATTTCATACAGAATGATTCATTAACCCAACTAACACACTCTTTAGGTGATATATTCAAATCACAAATGTGCTTATTTTGAACAATAAGAACTTTATTCTTCATCTTACTTACAATGACTTTAAAATATCAACCAACTTTGAATTGTCCTCTCTGCTTCTAATAGCTAAACGAATCAAATTCCGTCCACGCATATTTGATTTTAATCCACAGTTACTGATAATGACATCATGCTCTATCAACTTTTGCGTCAGTTCGGCAGAAGTATATTTGTCTATGACTTCACATAAGAAATAATTGGCTTGAGAAGGAATGACGTGCAAATACGAAATCCGCGTCAACTCCCTAAAAAACATTTCACGCTCTGCTATAAACTTCTGGCACGCTTTGGCATAATCTTTTTCATACTTTCCATAAATTTGCAAGTAGAATTCCGCAAAAGAGTTGATGTTCCAAATGGAAACCTCTTTCTTTATACGAGCTATCAAATCCACGTCAGAAGATGCAAATACACCTAATCTTAAACCGGGTACACCATAAGATTTACTGATGGATTTCATAACCATCATAGTTGGGTATTGCAAAAGTATATCATTATGCAGTAAACTATTGTCTGCATATCCCGTAGTAAAATCCACAAAACTTTCATCAACAAGCAAACGTATATTCATACCCTCACACCAGGATGCCAATCTAAGTACGTCCTGCTTGGATATAAAGTTTCCAGACGGATTATCCGGATTTATAAGCAATAATAAAGAAATTGATTTATCCGCATAAAAATCCATCAAATCATCAGCCGCATAAGTGAAGTTAGTATTTTGGGGAATATAAGCCACTATTTGCTCCGGATGTAAACGGTTAGGATATTCATCAAAAGTAGGATAGATAACCCCCACTTTATCACGTGTATGTTCTTCCATCACAACCTTGATAAGTTCGGCAGCACCATTACCTACCACCACAAACTTCTGCTTAATGCCAAAGTATTTCCCCGCCAACAGAGAATTTACATACATTCCTGAAGGATACTCCGCAAGCAATGTATCAAAATTAGCACGAAGTTCATCCTTCATGCGCTTAGATGGAAAAAATGGATTGACGAGATAACAATAATCTAATAATTTAGGGAAACGCCAAAAACCTCCATAGCGCTTATGATATTCTTCATACTTAGTTTCACTACAAGAAAATATAGTTGAAGCAATATCCAAATCTTGTACGTCATCTATCTCATACCATTTTTCATCCTGAATTGGTAAAGCTTTTAGAGTTGATGAATTAAGCAATGTCAACACACGCAACACCTGTTCATAGTATTCATTATTTCCCATCACCCGACTATAAGCATCAAGAAAAGGAACATATTCATTTGTCGAGAATTCACGACTAAACTTATAAATATTCACCGTCTTATAATAGACATCTACATCTTCGTATCTAAAGGCATCCTTAGGCACAAAATTTACGATATTGCAATCCGCATCTATACGCACCATCGTACCATCCATCCAAGTTTCATACTTGGCAACCAAGGCTAAATTCGGATAGGAATTATCAACTATCATTGAAAAGAGCGCATCGTCGAATATCAAGTCCGATTCGATAAGCAAAGTATCATCCTCTTGAAGTTCCTTTTTTGCTAACGAAAGCGAATAAATATTATTAGTTTTGTCATACACGGGATTGTTAATATATTCTATTTTTACCCCTTTATATTCGTCGCCAACATAATTTTTCAAATTCTCCCCTTTATAGCCTATTACAATTATAATACGAGATAACGATAATTTCGATAATTGGGTTAAGGTTCTATCAATAAGTGATATACCATTAACGTTTACCATACACTTGGTATTACCTTTGGTCAATTCACCCAAACGTTTTCCCATACCGGCAGCTAAGATAATTGCTTGCATAATGATTAGTTATTAGTGTTCAGAACATGGCTATCAAAAACATTATTGCCTACGACCTACTTCAGGTAACCCCCTTTTGTCCAATGATAAACAAGATAGCCAAACCTTTTTATATAAATTAATTATTAGTCTATGATTAGCGTAATTCTCAGAATAAAAGCAACTAACATATTTAAAACTTTTTCCCAAACACAATATTCATAAACGTCATAAACAGTATCTTGAAATCAAAAAACCATGAGCGACGTTCCAAATAAAACAAATCATACCGCAACCGACGTAACATCTTCTCCATTGTATCCGTATACCCATTATACAAAGTAGCATACGAAGTAACTCCCGGACGGATTTGAAATAAATAGCGATAACGAGAATCATGCTCCATGATCTGATCTATATAGAACTTCCGTTCCGGACGGGGACCAATAAAAGACATGTCACCAAGAAAGACATTCCAAAGTTGGGGAAGCTCATCTAAATGGTGTTCACGAAGAAATTTACCGATTTTTGTTAAGCGTTCATCTTTACCACCGGCATAAAGTGCCGGACCATACTTTTCGGCATCCAACTTCATACTACGGAATTTGTAAATGTAGAAGGGACGACCAAAACGCCCAATACGTTCCTGTTTGAATATGGCTGCACCACCATCTTCATGCTTTACCGCGAGATAACAAATCAAAAATAAAGGCGAAAAAATAATAAGACCAATAAAAGCCAGCAAACAATCGCCAACGCGTTTTACACTGCGTTCAAAATCATTCATTCCATCAGGAATAAAATGATCATTTTGTTCCATAGATTCCATACGGTATAAGTATTTTTGTCATTGTAATATTTCAAAAGGATATTGATTCTCTTCAATATTCTTCAATTCTTCCATAACTTCCGCTTGTTCGGAAGTTAAAGTTCCTTTGTCCCACTGATCCATAATGGAATGAGCTTCTTGAAGCAAACCCTCTTCATAAATTTCGCCATAACAGTAAGTCAGCAAACGAACTTTAAGCAAGGAAGCTGGAAGTTGTTCCAGAATGTTATAAGCGCGGTCTAATACAGATTGCTTCTTCTGCTCTTTATCTCCATAATCGTAGATCGTAGCATTGTAACCCATCAAAAGTGCCAGACACAGATTGGCTTCTTCTTCGATATCGGAACTCTTAGAGGAAAAAAGAGAATTGGACTTAACGAGAACTTCCTTATTCAACCGACAAAAAGTATCGGAATAGATAGGTTCACCGTCCATACCAAGATACATCAGCTCATGAGCGACATGTTGAAGCTCAAAAGCACAAGAAAGTAAAGAATTCATGGAGATTAATATATAATTAGTTGATTAGCTTCAGATAAGACTTGGGGACTCTAATACTTGCAACTAAGACACCCTTGATACGAATAATAACATAGGTTTTATTGGCTTGTGTGGCAATCTCACCTTCAATGCCGCTAAAATCCCCTTTGATGACCTTTACTTTATTCCCTATAGCAAAGGGTTCGCTATCAAAACTGACTCCATCGGGATTCAAGTCCATAATAAATATAAAGTCTTCCATTTGTTTATTAGGGACCACCAACATGGAATGAGTGAAAAGGTCTTTCATATAATAAAGGCGAACACCATAAACATTGGAAAGATCACAGGCAGTTTGCTTAGTAGCGTAGATAAAGATTAAATTTCGAATAACAGGAACCTCAGTACGCTTACGGCGATACTTCAGCTGAGATACCATAGTTCGCGTGGGAAGATAGTAATCAAGATCCAGACCCTCTTCTGCCTTAAACTTATCTAGGGATTTTCGGACAGCAAACTCTTGCTTATCACGAGTACGGGCGGCAAACCAATATTTCTGATTTTCAATCACTTGCAAGAAAACTATTGAGGATTTCAGTATAGTTCCGGGTGCGCTTCGCGGTTTGAACGAGACATATTCTCTTTCAAACCGAAACAAATAGTTTTTTAACTTAATAAGATAGAAACGAAGACATTAAACTCAAAAAAGTATTTTTTAATCGTTCGTTTAATGGGCGTCAATATTTGAGAAAAATAAGAAATTCAAAAAGGACAAAAATGAAAGGATATTAAATATATTTATCGACAAAAAAGTTAGACTGATAATCAGCGATATAGCAGTAAAAAGAGCCTAGCATAAAAATATTTTTATTAAACATTTTGCACATTCAAAAAATACCCATTATCTTTGTGCCCATTAAACGAACGTTTTTTGGGCACCCTTATAAACACAACGTATCACTCTATTATACAACAAATTATCCTCATATTTCTTATTGGTAAAAAAACTTTTTCTATTACTCCTATTGCCTGTAAACAAAAGAAACACTTACCTTTGCCCGTTTTTCAAATCAAACATTTAATATATATTTTATTATTACGTTAAATAAGTGAAATTATGAAACAAAAAGAGATGGCTAAAAGCCTTGAAAAAAAGACCTGAAACAGGCAGAAAATTCACCTTTAAGAGGCAATGTATCAGAGATTAAGAGAAAACCCGGACGCCCTAAAGGTAGAGTGGTAAAAGGGATACTTCCCAAATATCGAAAAGAAGGAATGATAGAACTGCTCAATTGGAGAGACAAGGGATTTTTCGGTAAAAAAGAAAACATATCCATTCACGAATTGGCAGACAAGGGTGCTGAATGGGGACTTTTTCTCTCCGACAGCAATACTCCACTATCAGCCAAGACAATAGAAATAGAATTGGGAGAAATCTGGAGAGGTGAACATCTACAAAAAGTGATGGAGAAGAAGAGTAAAAACAAGAATAAAGATAAGAAATAAATGGACAACAATTAAATATTGACACCCTATATACAATCTACTATATCTTTGCCCCCACTTTAGCAAAGATTAAGCCCCGCAAATCGAGAAGATGTCGCTTTATCCCCAAAGTGATGTCTTCTCTTTTTTCATGCCCGACATAAACACCAACTAAAGAACTAAGAATTAATAATTTAAAATTAAACACAATGAGAAAACTAAAGAAACCCGCTTCAATCTATGAAGCACTCAGAAAGAAATGGAAAATACGAATCATGCTCGAAAAAGCCTACACGGAAGACGCAGCACTATGGATGACCGACAGAATTGAAAGCCTCATCAGCCACATGCAGTATGGATATGCACTTGTGGCATACTACAAACAGGACGGAACCTTCAAGTTTGTAAAAGCAACACTACTTCCATACGAAAAATGTTTCCGTCGGAAATACGATATACATCATATAGAAGGGCACATCATCTACTGGGATGTAGAACTACAGGCGTGGAGAAGCTTCCAGCTGGAAAACTTTCTGGAATGGAGACCGATCAATTGACAGTTGACAATTAATGATTAATGATTAACAATTAAAGAATGAAGTTATGGCAATGATATACAATAGCATACCTTATTTTCCTACTCAGGTGAGCTTCTTCGAAGAAGTGGCTATGGAACTGATAGAAGCCAGGTATGGAATGAAAGCGGAAACGGCAGTCATGAAATTAGTGTGCAAGATATACAAGGAAAACGGATACTACATGGTATGGAATGAAGAACAGTGTACACTCTTCACCAACAAAGTGGGAAGGGAAATTGCGAAAGAAGAGATGCAGGGAATTGTGGAGACACTGATGGAAAAGGGGTTCTTCGACAAAGAAACCTATAAGGAACACGGAATACTGACTTCCGTAGAGATCCAAAGAGTATGGCTCGAAGCAACCAAACGTAGGAAAAGGGACTTAGAGTCCCTGCCCTACATGCTGGTGAAGACGGAAGAAAGTGATAAGGGCGGTAAAGACGGCAAAGTCGATAAAGAGACCGATGGTATGCAAAACCCTCAAAATTGCATGCAGGATGCAGACAATTTCACCGAAAATGCCGACAATTCCGAACAAAACAAAACAGAACAAAACAAAGCAAACGAAAATAGAGAACTTCGCCCTCTAACTCCCCCGCCGGGGGAGGATGTCGGGGTATGGAGGAAATATTCTTTCATTGAGTTTCCGGGATATGCCTACAACAAGAATACCCACAACCTGGAATGTCTCTTGCTCGCACTGGACGGGCTGCATATCAACGATCCGAATGATACGAAAGCGATATTGAAGTTGTCCGACTACGGACGGCTGGGAAACGAGGTCTGGAAAATAATACACGCAACCAAGTGGAGTATAGTAAACAGCAAAGGGAAATATCTGATAGGAGCACTGAACAAGGCACGCACACAAGGATAAAAAACCGCAAAATCAGAGGCTAAAACGGGCACTGATTATCAGAGGATTACAAGGAGTTAACTTCCTGTCGACAAGGAGTTAACTTCTTGTCGGCAAACTCTTAACTTCTTGTAGACAAGGTATTGTAGCCCCACAATTATTTAACGGGTTCTATCTTCCAATCAGCCAGCGTATGTCGTTTCGTGTCGAAATTTATACCCACCTTCACTACCGGAAGTCCGCACAGCGCAAAACGTTTGGGATAATTTTTCAGGTCAATCTGCTGCATAGCCGTATCAGCACTCTTATCAAGTTTCAACTCAACAACATAGAGAGTCGTCCAACTGCGCATCACCATATCCACACGACCACGGGGAGTACGTACTTCTACATCAACATAATATCCCAAAAGGTTAAAGATGATAAAAAAGACCTGTTGATAATGCCCTTCATAATCAGTATTATCACAATAAGGAATCGTAGAAAGAAATTTCTGTAATAAACGCAAAGCAGCATCCATGTCGCCACGAGATAAAGCACGTGCCAGGTCTACAACCATAGTAGTGGTAGTCAACGTATCATTTGTGATATATGAAGGAATCAGATTACGCATCAATCCAATACGAACTTCCTTATTAGGAATATCAAGCGTATATATGTCGAAAACACTGTCATAACCTTTTATTGTGATATAGCCGCTTTGATAGAGCAAGGGAGTAATACTGGTCATACGCTCCGTGGGAGCATCAAACTCCGCAGCAACAGCCTCTATTCCGCCTATTTCAGATGGAAGAACGCCAAATTTATTCAGCATCTCTATCAAATAAGTAGGAGTACCGCTGCCAAACCAATAGGAGTTAAATTTGCCATCGTTAAAAGCATTGAACAGACTAAAAGGATTGTAAATATCTGGTGAAGGCCAGGTAAAATGATAACCATCATAGTTCTCTTTCAATTTTGCCAGCACTTCATCACGCGTTATTTGCATTTTTTCCGCCAACAAACCCAGATCATAGCTCATTTGCTCCTTTATTTCTTCTTCCGTAATGCCGCAGATGGCAGCATAAGGTTCGTCCATACTGATGTTCTTGATATTATTCAGTTCACTGAAGATGCTCAGTTGGGAAAACTTCGTGATTCCGGTCAGAAACACATAGCGCAAATAAGGGTCACAGGCTTTCAGCGGACTGTAGAAGTTACGCATCACATTGCGAAGTATGGGCAGATTCTTATCCTCATGCATTACATCAAGAAGCGGAGCATCATATTCGTCAATCAAGACAACAACTTGCTTGCCGGTCTGCTGAAAAGCGCGTTGTATCACCCCCTGCAGGCGTTGGTTAACTTCAACATCACCTTTACCTCGCCCATATATTTCTTCATATTCCAAAAGTTTTCTTTCCAGTTCACTGTCCAGCCGTTCTTTATCCATGTGCTTCGCTGTACTCATGTCAAAGTGAAGAACCGGATGCATATTCCATTCCGCCTCCAGCTTTTCGATAGCAAGTCCTTTGAACAATTCTTTCCTCCCCTCAAAATAACAATGAAGCGTACTGGTCAGCAACGACTTGCCAAAACGACGCGGACGACTCAAAAACATATATTTGGAAGCAGAATGCGTCATGCGATAAACGTATTCAGTCTTGTCAATATACAAATAATTCTTTCCTATGATTTCTGAGAAAGTCTGTATTCCTACCGGATAAAATTTTTGTTGCTGTTCCATACCGAGCCTCCATTTCTTTAATTACAAAGTTACAACAAAAGAATAGAACAACAAATAAACAAGATTATTTATCTTGTTTTCATTCTTTTTTTTCTGCTTATGAATTCTGTTTCGTACGATTTACCAACGACAAATGTAACCAGCCATAAATACCCAATATAATAACCAACAATGTCTGTATACCATGTACTATCAGGGCAAAAGCTCCCGCATCAGTAGCATTGACACCGTATAGCATCATCATTGTAATGACAGCGAAATGCCACGGTCCCGCCCCATTAGGAGTAGGGACAATCACAGCAAAAGTGCCGCCTACAAACATCACCAGACCCGCCAGAAAGCTGAGATGTTCAGTAAAAGCAAAGCAATAGAAAGTGATATAAAAGTGATAAAAGTAACATCCCCATATCAACACCGTGTAAAGGAGGAAAAGCGGTATATTCTTCACACTCTTCAATGACATCACACCTTCCCATACATTCAGCACCACTCCTTTCACTTTCTCGAAGAAAGAAAGCATACGCAGAAGGAAATAGAGTAATACTAATACACCAATGATACTAAAAAGAACGACATAAAACCAGGGAGATGTCACCAGATGCACCAGCGAAGGAACTTTCGTACCTGTCTCTTCAAAAAAACGAAGGAAGACGGGCATCTGCATCAGAAAAGTAATCCCGGTAATCAAAAGAATGGTCAATGTATCTATCAAGCGTTCCGTTACCACTGTTCCAAGCGATTTGGCAAAAGAAACATCGTCATATTTGGCAAGCATACCGCAACGGGAAACTTCGCCTACACGGGGTAAAACAAGATTAGCGGCATAGGAAACAAAAATAGCATCCACACAATCGCTCGTCTTTGGATAAGCTCCGAGCGGCGCAAGCGTCTGTTTCCAACGCCAGCCACGGAAAACATGGCTCATCACACCAAAAAACAACGAAAACAGCATCCATCCCCAGTTCGTTCCATGCAGAAGTACCTCCTTGGCGCGTGCAAAATCAAAATCTCGATACACCCAATAAAGAATAAAACCGCCCAAAGCGACCGGTAAAAGGATCTTCAGTGTCTTTTTTAATAGTTTATTCATGCAGAATTCGTTATTCTTCGTCGAAAAGGATTACCTTTGTGGGCTGCAAATACAGCACTTTCCCAAAAGGACGGTCTCCGTTTGCGGTGCAAAAGTAACGATTTAGTTGATAAATGAAATTAGTAAAGCCTAAAAAGTTTCTCGGCCAGCATTTTCTGAAAGATCTGAAAGTGGCACAGGATATAGCCGATACGGTAGACGCATGTCCCGGCCTCCCCATTCTGGAAGTAGGTCCGGGCATGGGTGTATTGACCCAGTTTCTGGTGAGAAAAGAACGTCCGGTGAAGGTGGTGGAATTGGATTATGAGTCCGTAGCCTATCTGCGTGAAGAATATCCGTCGCTGGAAGACAACATCATTGAAGATGACTTCCTGAAAATGAATCTCCAACGCCTGTTCGACGGGCAACCTTTTGTACTGACAGGAAACTATCCTTATAATATATCCAGCCAGATATTCTTCAAGATGTTGGATAACAAAGAACTGATACCTTGTTGTACCGGTATGATACAGAAAGAAGTGGCCGAACGTATTGCCGCCGGACCGGGCAGTAAAACGTATGGCATCCTGAGCATATTGATACAGGCATGGTATCGTGTAGAATATCTTTTCACCGTACACGAACATGTATTCAATCCGCCACCCAAAGTGAAAAGCGCAGTCATCCGTATGACGCGAAACGAAACGAAAGAGTTGGGTTGTGACGAGAAGCTGTTCAAACAAGTAGTGAAAACGACTTTTAATCAACGCCGCAAAACCCTGAGAAATTCGATAAAGCCGATACTCGGCAAAGATTGTCCGCTGACGGAAGACGTTTTGTTTAACAAACGGCCAGAACAACTATCAGTACAGGAATTTATCAGTCTGACCAACCGGGTTGAACAGGCCTTGAAAGAGATTAGAGAAACAAGTGATGAAACCAAGAAATGATAATTAAAGATTTTAGGCGCGGATTGTGCGGATGAGCGCGTAGCTTTTAATCCGTGAAATCCGCGTAATCCGCGCCTAAAATTATCACGGATTAGCCCGCTAAATTATCATTTTAAAAAGAGGAGAAAGATTATGGAGATGGACGAAGAATACATTGACAATGTCAAAAACCTCATAGAACAAAAGGACGCTGAGAACGTCAAAGCACTCCTTATAGACCTGCACCCTGCGGATATTGCCGAACTGTGCAATGACCTGAGTCCTGAGGAAGCACGTTTCGTATACCGCTTACTGGATAACGAAACGGCGGCAGACGTGTTGATGGAAATGGATGAGGATGTCCGTAAAGAATTCCTGGAAATACTCCCGTCGGAAACCATTGCCAAACGCTTTGTGGACTACATGGATACGGATGATGCCGTAGACCTGATGCGTGAGCTGGATGAAGAGAAACAGGAAGAAATTCTTTCTCACATTGAAGACATCGAACAGGCAGGAGACATCGTAGACCTGTTGAAGTACGACGAAGACACCGCCGGTGGTTTGATGGGTACTGAAATGGTGGTCGTAAACGAGAACTGGAGTATGCCGGAGTGCCTGAAAGAGATGCGCCAGCAAGCTGAGCAGTTGGATGAGATCTATTATGTCTATGTCATCGACGACGAAAACCGCCTGCAAGGAGTGTTTCCACTGAAAAAGATGATTACCTCCCCTTCTGTATCCAAGGTTAAACACGTGATGAGGAAAGACCCCATTTCTGTACGCGTAGACACATCTGTGGACGATGTGGTACAGACCATTGAGAAATATGACTTGGTAGCCGTTCCTGTTATCGACAGTATCGGACGGCTTGTGGGGCAAATCACCGTAGACGACGTCATGGATGAAGTTCGTGAGCAATCGGAACGTGATTACCAGTTGGCATCCGGTCTTTCCCAGGATGTGGAAACGGATGATAATGTAATGCGCCAGACCAGCGCCCGCTTGCCATGGCTTATTATCGGTATGCTGGGTGGTATCGGCAATTCCATGATTTTAGGTAATTTCGATGCTACTTTCGCAGCCCATCCCGAGATGGCACTCTACATCCCGCTGATCGGTGGTACAGGCGGAAACGTGGGAACACAATCTTCGGCCATCATCGTACAGGGCCTTGCCAACAACTCGCTGGATGCAAAAGATACTTTCAAGCAAATTACCAAGGAATCCGTAGTGGCCCTTATCAACGCTACTATTATTTCCTTATTAGTATATATATATAATTTTGTCCGGTTCGGTGCAACTGCCACCGTCACCTATTCCGTTTCTATCAGCCTGTTTGCAGTAGTGATGTTCGCATCTATCTTCGGCACACTGGTACCTATGACACTGGAAAAGTTGAAGGTAGACCCAGCCATCGCTACCGGTCCGTTTATTGCGATTACCAATGATATTATAGGCATGATGTTATATATGGGAATTACCGTACTTCTATCCTAAAACAAGAAAAATGAAAAAAAACTAAGGAAAAAAGTATGAAGTAATTGTTTTATTTCATTAATTTGTGACCTAATGTAACCCGAACGGGTAAAACCGTTTTTTAAAATGTATGTACAATGATGGACACTCATGACACTAATCTCCCCGAAAAGGCGGTGGAATTAGAAGAAGAAAAGAAAGCAGCTGAGGTTTCAGAACCGGCTCTGACGGAAACTCCGGCTGAAGAAGCAAAGCAGGAAGAGCAGCCGGTAGAAGCCGCACAAAAGCTAAGCAAGGAAGAAATCCTGGCTAAATTGAAAGAGATTTCCGCAGATGTGGAAAACGCCGGCAAACAGGAGATAGATAGTCTGAAACAGGCTTTCTATAAGCTTCATAATGCCGAACAAGAAGCGACAAAGAAGCTGTTTATCGAAAACGGGGGAGTAGCAGAGAATTTCATTCCGACAACGGATGCTGTTGAAGAGGAATTCAAAAATATCATGTCCGTCATTAAAGAAAAGAGAGGTGCATTGTCAGCTGAACAGGAACAACAAAAAGAGCTGAACCTGCAAATCAAACTTTCCATTATCGAGGAACTGAAAGAACTGGTAGAGTCACCCGACGATGCCAACAAATCCTACTCAGAATTCAAGAAGTTACAGCAACAGTGGAATGAAGTGAAACTTATTCCGCAAGCCAAAGTCAACGAACTGTGGAAGAGTTATCAACTCTATGTGGAGAAGTTCTACGATCTGTTGAAGCTGAATAATGAATTCCGCGAATATGACTTCAAGAAAAATCTGGAAATAAAGACACATCTATGTGAAGCTGCCGAAAAGCTGGCTGATGAAGCAGATGTTGTGTCAGCTTTCCACCAGTTACAAAAGCTACATCAGGAATTCCGTGACACGGGTCCGGTTGCAAAAGAACTGCGTGACGAAGTATGGAATCGATTTAAAGCTGCTTCCACAGCCGTAAATCGCCGTCATCAACAACACTTCGAATCATTGAAGGAAGTAGAGCAGCATAATCTTGACCAGAAAACAGTGATTTGTGAAATCATTGAAGCAATAGACTACAACGAATTGACCAATTTTGCTGCGTGGGACAATAAAACACAGGAGATCATTGCCCTGCAAAACAAGTGGAAGACCATCGGTTTTGCACCGCAAAAGATGAATGTGAAGATATTCGAACGTTTCCGTAAAGCGTGTGATGAATTCTTCCGCAAGAAAGGTGAATTCTTTAAAGCCCTGAAAGAGGGCATGAATGCAAACTTGGATAAGAAACGTGCTCTTTGTGAGAAAGCTGAAGCTCTGAAAGATAGCACCGACTGGAAAGCAACCGCTGACGAACTAACCAAACTGCAAAAAGAATGGAAGACTATCGGTCCGGTAGCAAAGAAATATTCTGATGCAATATGGAAACGGTTTATTTCCGCTTGTGACTACTTCTTCGAACAAAAGAACAAGGCTACTTCCTCCCAACGTTCCGTTGAGATAGACAACCTGAATAAGAAGAAGGAAATCATCGAAAAGTTGGGTGCCATTGATGAGAATATGGATACGGATGAAGCTACTCAGTTGGTACGCGAATTAATGAAGGAATGGAACAACATCGGCCATGTACCTTTCAAGGAAAAAGACCGTTTGTATAAGCAATACCACGGACAAGTGGACAAATTGTTCGACCACTTCAACATCAGCGCTGCCAATAAGAAGTTGAGTAACTTCAAATCCAACATCAGCAGTATTCAGGAAGGTAGCCCGCAGTCACTCTATCGCGAACGCGAGAAACTGGTACGTGCAGCAGATGCCATGAAGAACGAATTGCAGACTTATGAAAATAATCTTGGCTTCCTGACAGCTTCTTCAAAGAAAGGCAACAGCCTGCTGACAGAACTAAACCGCAAAGTAGAAAAACTGAAGGCAGATATTGAATTGGTAAAACAAAAGATTAAGGTTATCGACGATTCCATTCGTAGCGCTGAATAATTTTAAGCCTATATATACAAAGAGGGTGTTTCAACATTTTGAAACACCCTCTTTGTTATTTATATCTTATCTTAATGATGGAACAAACGAATACCTGTAAATGCCATAGCAATACCGTATTTATCGCAGGTTTCAATAACATGATCATCACGTACTGAACCTCCTGCCTGGGCAATGTATTCCACACCAGTCTTGTGAGCACGCTCTATATTATCTCCAAACGGGAAGAAAGCATCTGAACCAAGAGCTACTCCTTTCAGAGTATTCAGCCATTCGCACTTTTCCTCACGCGTCAGCACTTCCGGTTTTTCTGTAAAGAACTGCTCCCAAATACCGTCAGCCAACACATCATCATGGTCATCGCTAATGTAAATATCAATCGTATTATCACGGTCGGCACGGCGGATTTTCTCTACCCAGGGCAAGTTCAATACTTTTGGATGCTGGCGAAGATACCAGATATCAGCTTTATTTCCAGCTAAACGGGTACAGTGGATACGGCTTTGCTGTCCTGCCCCGATACCAATCGCTTGTCCGTCTTTCACATAACATACAGAATTGGACTGCGTATATTTCAAAGTAATAAGCGCTATCATTAAATCACGCTTTGCAGCATCCGGAAAAGTCTTATTCCGCGTAGGAATATTAGCGAACAGTTCGCTGCCATTCAGCTGAATCTCATTACGCCCCTGTTCAAAAGTTATCCCGAACACATCCTTACGCTCAATCGGTGCAGGTTTATACGAAGGATCAATCTTAATCACATTATAAGTACCCTTACGCTTGTTCTTCAGAATTTCGAGTGCCTCATCCGTATATCCCGGAGCAATAACACCATCGGATACTTCCCGGTTAATGAAACGGGCAGTCGCCTCATCACAGACATCACTCAAAGCTATAAAATCTCCGTAAGATGACATACGGTCCGCACCACGGGCACGCACATATGCACTGGCCAGAGGAGAAAGCGGCAAGTTATCAACAAAATAAATCTGTTTCATTGTCTCATCCAAATCCAGACCAATAGCTGCACCTGCAGGGCTAACATGTTTGAATGAAGTCGCAGCCGGCATTCCGGTAGCCGCTTTCAATTCTTTCACCAACTGCCAACCGTTCAGTGCATCCATAAAATTGATGTATCCCGGGCGTCCATTCAGGACTTCGATAGGTAACTCCCCCTCCTGCATAAAAATGCGGGCCGGCTTCTGATTAGGGTTACAGCCGTACTTGAGTTCTAACTCTTTTGCCATAGTTTTAATTATTTTGAATAGAATTGCTACATTATTACTTAAAACATAAAGTATGATCAATCATTATAAATCCATAACAATACAGGCTTGGTTTCAGCCTTTAACAACACATCAATTTGCCTCATCGTTTCATTACAAATCACCGGACATCCCTGACTCATGCCTAATGGAAGATGTGAAGGATAAACCTCTGTCGCAAGCAAAGGAGTATAAGAATGTAATACGACAATACGTTTGAAAGCATTATCATTAGTGGGTTCCAGACCATGCAATTTATAATGAACATTGATTCCCCATTTGCTGTAAGCCCGAATACCTACTTTGTATTTTCCCAGAGAAGAGCAAAGACTTCCCGGCGTATTGCTAAAAACAGGTTTGGAAGGTGTACTATCTTTCCCATAACCATGGGCACAAAGACTTGCATACTTAATGGAATCTCCTTTAAAATCCCAAACAAAGAAACGTTTTTTACCAGAATGTATGCTGAAATCTACTAAGAAACAATAATTTGTACTGAATCCCTTACTAACGCAATATGCCTTTGCTTCATGCGCTTTCGATTTCAGACGTTGATGATCGACAGCATTCACCGTAATGCTTTCACCACATTCGGCACATGCTCTACCCTCTAATCCTAAAATAAAGAAAAATAGCAGCAGAAACAGAATGAATCTCTTCATAAGCTTCATTATCGTATTAGACGTTAATAGACTTAGGGACAAAAAAGCAAAAAAGCTACGAACTTATTACATTCGCAGCTTTTTTAGTTGGGCTACCTGGATTCGAACCAGGAATGACAGGACCAGAATCTGTAGTGTTACCATTACACCATAGCCCAATAACAGGTCGTTCCTGTTTTGCGGTTGCAAAGATACAAAGAATTTGATAATCCAAAACAATTTCTCGTGTTTTTTTCTCTAAAATCTGCTAAGATGCCGTATGCCAAAGAAATATATACCTAAAAAAAATCAAAAATTGAAAGACTTTTTCCCTTTTAGGTGTTTGATACAAGAATTCAGCGTATATTTGTCAACTGTTTAATTTTAATAATAAGTAATGAACGAATCAAAGAAACTCATTCAACAAATAACCGAAGGTATACAAGATAAAAAAGGAAAAAATATTGTAATAGCAGATCTTTCTAAAATTGGCGATACTATCTGTAACTATCTCGTCATTTGTCAGGGAAACTCCCCAAGCCAAGTGACCGCCATTGTAGAGTCCGTAAAGGAATTCACCCGCAAAGGCGCTAACAGCAAACCTTTTGCAATAGACGGATTGCGCAATGCCGAATGGGTAGCAATGGATTACTCCGACATATTGGTCCATGTGTTTCTACCCGAAACGAGAGACTTCTACAATCTGGAAAATCTCTGGGCCGACGCCAAATTAACCCAAATACCTGACATTGATTAATAAGCCCTATGGACAACAATAATAATAACGCTAACAAAAAGCCCAATAAGGTAAATATGCCCAAGTTCAACCTGAACTGGCTGTATATGATCATAGCTATGATGCTTCTGGGCTTGTACATCACCAATGAAAACAGTACCGGAATCAAAAGTGTCTCTTATGACGAATTCCAGCAATACGTACGTGACGGCTATATGAGCAAAATCATCGGTTATGATGATAACTCTGTAGAAGCATATATCAAGCCACAATACGTTAAAAACGTATTTCAAGCAGACTCTAGCAAAGTGGGTAAAAATCCCATGATTACAACTGAAGCACCGTCTCGTGAAAGTTTGGGAAACTTCCTGCAAAAGGAAAAAGATGAACTGCACTTTGACGGTTCTATCAACTACGAAAAGAAACGCAATTATTTCGGGGTCGTACTGTGGCAGATTCTGCCTATTGCCTTCCTTATAGGTTTCTGGATATTCATGTCACGCCGTCTGAGCGGTGGTGGCGGTGCAGGCGGTGGCGGCATTTTCAATGTCGGTAAATCGCGTGCCCAACTGTTTGAGAAGGGGACTCCCGTAAAAGTTACATTCAAAGATGTAGCCGGACTTGCCGAGGCCAAACAGGAAGTAGAGGAAATTGTGGAATTCCTGAAAGAACCGCAAAAATATACAGACCTGGGAGGTAAGATACCCAAGGGTGCATTGCTGGTAGGCCCTCCAGGAACCGGTAAGACCCTGCTTGCCAAAGCTGTGGCAGGCGAGGCCAACGTACCGTTCTTCTCACTGGCTGGTTCCGACTTTGTGGAAATGTTTGTCGGTGTAGGTGCATCACGTGTACGTGACTTGTTCCGCCAAGCCAAAGAAAAAGCCCCCTGTATCGTGTTCATTGATGAAATTGACGCCGTAGGTCGTGCCCGCGCCAAAGCTGCCGCAATGGGTGGAAATGATGAACGCGAAAACACATTGAACCAGTTATTGACAGAAATGGACGGTTTCGGTTCCAACAGCGGTGTAATCATCCTGGCTGCTACCAACCGTGTAGACGTTTTGGACAAAGCCTTGCTGCGTGCCGGACGTTTTGACCGCCAGATTCATGTAGACCTTCCCGACCTCAACGAACGTAAGGAAGTATTCGGCGTACACTTACGCCCCATCAAAATAGATAATACAGTAGACGTAGACCTGTTGGCACGCCAAACCCCGGGCTTCTCCGGTGCCGATATCGCCAATGTCTGCAATGAGGCTGCACTGATCGCTGCCCGCCACGGCAAAAAGTTCGTAGGCAAACAAGATTTTCTCGATGCTGTAGACCGTATTGTTGGTGGTCTGGAGAAGAAGACGAAAATCACCACGGAAGCGGAACGTCGTTCCATCGCTATCCACGAGGCAGGACATGCTTCCATCTCCTGGTTGCTGGAATATGCCAATCCGTTGATTAAAGTAACGATTGTTCCACGCGGACGTGCACTGGGCGCTGCCTGGTATTTGCCCGAAGAACGCCAGATTACCACCAAAGAGCAAATGCTTGATGAGATGTGCGCCACATTGGGTGGACGTGCCGCTGAGGATTTGTTCCTGGGACGTATTTCGACCGGTGCCATGAATGACCTGGAACGTGTTACGAAACAGGCTTTCGGCATGATTGCCTACCTCGGAATGAGTGAAAAGTTGCCCAACCTCTGTTATTACAGTAACGATGAATATTCTTTCAATCGTCCGTACAGCGAAAAAACTGCTGAACTGATTGACGAAGAAGTGAAGAATATGGTGAACGAACAGTACGAACGTGCAAAGAAAATACTTTCCGAACATAGGGATGGGCACGCCAAACTGTCACAGTTGCTGATAGATAAAGAAGTTATCTTTGCAGAAGATGTGGAAGAAATCTTCGGAAAACGTCCTTGGGCTTCTCGTTCTGAAGAAATCAGTGCAAACAAGATTTCGGAAGAACTTAAGAAAGCTGAAGACGCAGCTGCCAAAGAAGCTGTGGAGAGCGAAAAAGAAGTAAAAGCGGAAGAAGAAAACAATGTTGAAGGCGGAACAGAAACCGGCAAAACAAAGGTTTCAGCAGAAGGTACCAAAGTTTCTGTAGAACGCCCCGCAAAAGAATAAAGAACTAAAAAACGGAATTACCGTGAAAAGCAATTTCTTAAAACGCGCCATCACAGGTGTGTTATTCGTAGTAGTATTGGTGGGCTGTATCCTATACAGCCCCCTTTCATTCGGTATCCTGTTCACCATTATCGGTGCACTGAGCGTACACGAATTTGCCCACCTGATAAACCAAAACGGTGAAGTACAAATCAATAAAACAATTACCGCTTTGGGAGGCGCTTATCTCTTCTTGGCCGTAATGGGCTTTTGTCAATCTACTATCGGAGCCCAGGTATTTCTGCCTTATCTGGCATTACTGCTTTACCTGATAATTACAGAACTGTATCTGAAAAAGAAGAATCCCATTGGCAACTGGGCCTTTTCCATGTTAAGCCAGCTGTATGTAGCATTACCGTTTGCATTGCTCAACGTATTGGCTTTCCAATATAACCCGGCAGAAAGCAGCGTGACCTACAATCCCATCCTACCACTTTCCATCTTTGTATTTATATGGCTGAGTGACACTGGAGCATATTGTGTAGGCTCGTTAATCGGCAAGCATCGTTTGTTCGAGCGTATTTCCCCCAAGAAGTCATGGGAAGGAAGCATCGGTGGTGGTGTGTTCTCTATTGCTTCTTCATTCGTATTCGCCCACTACTTCTCATTCCTGTCTGTTTGGGAATGGGCCGGACTGGCACTGGTTGTTGTCATCTTCGGTACTTGGGGTGACCTAACGGAATCGCTAATGAAGCGTCAGTTAGGCATCAAAGATTCGGGTCACATCCTACCCGGCCACGGTGGAATGCTCGACCGTTTCGACAGTGCTTTACTGGCAATCCCCGCAGCAGTGGTTTACCTCTACGTTTTAATGTTGATGAAATAAAAAAGGCCGGAGGAATTCACATTCACCCGGCCTCACACACAAAACACTTTACTTTACTTCAATTGCATCTTTGAGAAATCTAAGTTAGAAACTTTTGCGGAATTATCCGATTGTTTTTCAAAGGTAATTTCGACTTCATCGTTTACTTCTGAATTCAGCTTTAACTTGATACCTTTCGTTTCAGAAGTTATATTCAATTCTTTCAGATTGAACGACACCAATCCGGGAGCACGAACTCCACTCAGGTCATCATAATCATTATATCGAAGTTCCAGATGGATATATCCGTCATCATTACCTTCTTCTGCTAAAGGAACTTCGGCATCTTCTGCACGTTGTACCAGACTGATACGATGTTTCGTACCCGAATTCTTCGGCAGATTCTGCATAAAGATAATGTTCATATATCCCCCACTGATAGTGATATCCCCTTTATAAATAAATACCGGATCATTACCATATTCTTCGTCATTCTCCGATGTCAGCGGTTCCACACTTTTCGTCAGGGCATGCCAGATCTTCTCAATCTTCACGGCATGATCATATCCTTCATAATTATCATAGATGGGATTAAAGATTGTTATTATACGCTGCCCGTCTACAGGCTGATACCAACCCATATTAGTATTAATAGGCCAAAGCGTTCCCCAAGTGTCACTTTCCAGATAGAAAGTATTCCCCTTCACGCGTACGGTGCTCCAATTCGGATAAGAGAAATCACCGATAGAGTATCCGTCATCTAAATCATCGCATGATTGCAACGCAGGTAGTACTGCCAAGCACATCATAAAAAATAGCCAATGTAATCTCTTCATAATCAAAGTCCTTTTGCTTGTTTTCGTAAAAATTGTTAGTTCATAATCTTTCGTGTATTCTGACTATAAAATACGAAAGCCGGGCATTTACTGCACCGGCTTTATCTCTTTTAACTATTTTATAGCCTTTTGAAGCAAAAAGACTTTCATTATGTAACTCCTCTACTCCTTTAGCTCCCACTACAATAATGCAGGTGTAACAGGCGTATCATTTCTTGTGCAGCATGCTTCGGCGCACCGGCATCTCCCAGACGCGATGCCATGTACTCATAGCCTTCGAGCATTCGTTGCCGATACTCCTTATTATATAAGATACGTTCCAGTTCGGCACGGGCCTGCTCTACTGTCATCGTATCAGCCACGAGCTCTTTCACCACTTCACGGTTTGCAATAAGATTCACCAATGAAATATACTTTACCGTCAGTATATGACGGCGCAGGAACGAAATAACCTTCCCTATCGGCGTATGATAGCAGACAGCCTGCGGCACCCGGAACAAGGCCGTTTCCAGCGTAGCAGTTCCCGAAGTTACCAATGCAGCTTCAGCCTGTTGCAGCAAACGATAGGTTTGTCCGAAAAGAATCTTTACTTTCGCACCGCCTATATATTCATGATAATAGTCAGGAGAAATACCGGGTGCACCGGCCAAAACCAATTGGTATTCAGGAAAAGCAGAAGCTGCACGAAGCATATCGGGCAGGTTATCTTTTATCTCCTGCTTCCGGCTACCCGCCAGTAAAGCGATTATCGGCTTAGGATCCAATCCGGTCTCACGAATAAAATCATCGTACGTTTCAGGATGTTCCGCACGGAAAGCGGTCACTTCATCTACCGTAGGATTGCCTACATAATGTATCGGATAATGATGCTTGTCTTCGAAAAACTCCACCTCGAACGGCAGAATGGAAAACAATTCATCCACATCCCGCTTGATATTCTTGATACGGTATTCTTTCCACGCCCATATCTTCGGAGAGATATAATAATAAACCGGGATTTGCGTCTTGGCTCGCAGGAACTTGGCAATATTCAGGTTAAAACCGGGATAATCTACCAGTATCACTACATCCGGCTGCCATGCCACAATATCCTCTTTACATCGTTTCATGTTGGCAAAGATTGTGCGCAAATGCAGTAACACCGGGATAAAGCCCATATAAGCCAGCTCCTTATAGTGCTTCACCATCGTTCCACCCACTGCTGCCATCAGATCGCCTCCGAAGAAACGGAATTCCGCCTGCGGATCTTCAACCTTCAAAGCAGCCATCAGGTGAGATGCGTGTAAATCACCGGAAGCTTCACCGACAATCAAGTAATACTTCATAAAATTAAAAATTTTATGAAGTTGAGAGTTGGGGAAGTTGAGAGTTGAGAATTATTATGCAGCATCATAGCGCAGCTAATTCTCAACTTTCAATCCTCAACTCTCAACTTCTTCAAAACCAGCTTTGCAGTTCATCTATAAGTTCGTAAGCCGTAACATCCACCTTGGTCGGAGTAATAGCTACATAGCCGTTATCGAGTGCCCAATGATCATTCTTTTCATTATCGGAATCGGTATTCTGGAACTCACCGGTCAGCCAGTAGTAATGGGTATCACCGCGATGCGCAAAATTCTCCCATTCATTGGTCCACTGTCCTTTGGACTGTTCGCAGACTTTAACTCCCTTGAGTTCCCGTACATTGGGGAAATTTACATTGAGGCAAGTCAACGGAGGCAACCCCTTTTCCAAAACCTGACGGGCTATCTCACGGATATAAGGACCGGAAGGCTCAAAATCAGGATTCGGATCATGACAGCAAAGAGAGAAACCAATGGAAGGCACACCTTTCAGGCAACCTTCAATTACCACTCCCATCGTACCGGAATAATGCACATTCACGGCAGAGTTATCGCCGTGATTGATACCACCGACTATCAGATCGGGTTTGCGGTCGAGCACCGTATGCAAGGCAAGTTTTATGCAGTCTACCGGAGTACCGGAACATTTATAAACTGTCAACCCTACATCTTTACGAACCAACTGGTAATGAATGGGTTCCGTTACAGTCAGCGCACTTGCACTACCCGAACGCGGCGCATCCGGCGCCATCACAACTATTTCTCCCAGCGGACGAAGAAACTTAACCAACTCACTAATGCCTTTTGCAATGACACCATCGTCATTGGAAACCAATATTAAAGGTCTCTGATTTTCCATATTCATCTTTATTTTCTATGCAAAAGTAGGCAAAAATAAAGAAAGCACCTAATACAATACTTTGCTTTTGTTGTACCAGAGTTTGCGTTTCATTCGATATATCGAATAAAAATAATAAGTAGATGTTCATAATTAGTTTGCACTATAAATGATAATTTACCAGCGTAGCGCTGGAGCAAGGTTCTCCTTCGGCGTGCAAGTAATCTTTCAGACACGGATGACACGGATGACGCGGATTCTTTTTTCCTTCGGTGTGATATGCCGGTATGTATAGCGCAGCTTTAAAAATCCGCGTCATCCGTGTCATCCGCGTCTAAAAGATTAAAGTCCGCGTTCGTCCGCCTTATCCGCGTAGTCCGCGTACCCATTCCCTCGCTGCTAAATTATCATTTATCCGCCTGTCATTATGTGAACTAATTATGAACATCTACTTACAATATTGTTCGATATATCGAATAAAACCAGCGTAAACCGTTATTCTTCGTGATGTCCGTCATCTCCTCCCGTCGCACTCAACACGATATTGCGTGCGACATGCGCCTCGTTTCCGGCAGCATCCGTACAGTAAACCATCAGGTGGTAATCTCCCGGAGTGGCATTAGCCGGTATCACGATATCATGATGATGGATATGAGCCGTTCTTTGTTCCGAAACATCGTAAGACTTATTAAAGGTGAAATCAACAGTCGTCTCAGCAGTGCGGGTATCATGCGAATGATGGTCGAAGTTATTGTGAATCTCTATCTTGTAGGATTTCAACATTATATCATCCGATAAGTCCATCTCAAAATGTACTCCGTGTTCACTGCCTATTGCCAGCACTCCGCCTTCGGCAGGCGATTTAAGATCAATCACCGGTTTTGTAGTATCACTAAGCGGATTGTCACTGTCTCCGCAAGCAGTAAGTAATGAAACACTTATCACTAAAAAGGAAATAATCATCGGGAAATAAAATCTTGTTTTCATTTGAATAATTTTTTAAATGGTACTTTAATTAATAATTGAAAGTTTCGCCCCGGTTCGGGAATCTCCACTTTCCGATAAAAACTGAGATGATTGTAATACCGCGTATTGAATAAATTACGGACAGTCAGAGTAATCTCCACTTCCGTTCCGGCAACGGGTAAATCAAGAGAGCCAGCTATATGAAAGAGGTTTGCACCCGGCGTGCGGTCTTCATTACGATCCACACGATTTTGCTTGGTTATGCTCTGCCATTCGGCATAAAGCATATACCGCTTCCTTTGCCAGGTAAGCGTGTTGCGCAGCGTGGCAGGCGGAGAAAAACTCAAAGGAATACGTTCATCACAATTGTAGGTATAGACATACTCACCGGATATACGGTAGTTGAGAGTGGGCAAAACAGTTAGTTCCACACTCGCCTCCGCTCCGGCAAACAAGGCTTCCGTCTGCGTATAACGGTAAATCTGTCCCGTATGGGGTAAGACAGACCATTCCCCCGTAGGCCGCAGAAAGATATAATTACTAAACCAATTGACGAAAGGAGAAACATATACGGACCATCTCCCGTACTTCAACTGATAAGAAGCATCCATCTGCCAACCCTGTTCGGACGAAAGTGTGGCATCTCCCTGTTCATGACGGAATGTGCCGTGATGCACACCATTCGAAGCCAGTTCATTAGCTCCCGGAAGACGAAAACTCCGTCCGACATTTACCTTCAGCTGATGCCGCATCGAGGGCGTCCATACCACACCCAATGATAAAGAATAGTCGCCAAAGCTCCTGTTTACCCGGCGGCTGTTCCACCGGTAGAACTCCACCTGCTCTTCATCATATCCCTGTTCCTGCAAATAAGTAGCCAGGTAAGGATCATCATGAGCAAAGACACGCATGCGACCATAGTCATACCGTAGACCTCCACTGACGGATAACGTATTATCCGGACGATACGTCGTAAGCCAGGATATACCGGTAGTAAAACGATCATATTCCGGCAACAAGAAAGAATAACCGGAAATCGTATTTCGCTGGAATTGAGAGTCCCACCCCATCCGGTGTTCCCAGGAAGAAGAACCGATCCACCGTCCTTTTGCCGAAAAACTGAAAGTATTCAGATTAAAGGCCAGTTCTTTGTCAGGATCAGTTTCCGGCAGAGGTTGTGTTCCGTAATGGGTATGAAACGCACTCCATTCCTCGCGGTGATTGTTCTGATAACCGATATCACCCGACAGAATAAACTTCTCCCAGGCATACTGCTGATGAGTGGTCACTTTCAGGTGATTTACCTTACTATAAGGAAGATCGATGTTCCGGCTGTCACCGTCGTCTTCCAGACGTGACAAGTCGGGAACTCCATGTGCTCCGGGGAAGAACCCCGTCTTCTGAAAAACATTGGACACAGCAAGATTCGACTTATATCCTTTCTTCTGATATTGGGTAAAGAAATTGACATTACGTTCCCATCCCGCCGTATTTTTCAGCCGACGACCGTAGACCGGCATCTTCTGAGTCAGATAAACAATCGTGTCTGCCGGGATACGGTAATCTCCAAAACGCTGTTCCGAATAACGCAACCGCGTATACCATGCATTTCTTTTGATACCCAGCATCAGTGAAGCGCCTATGGTTTCGTTCACAGACTTACCCAACAGCGTCACGTCACCAAACAACATATTCTCTGCCGGCACCAGCACCGGAGCAATGTCAATCACTCCGCCCATGGCGTCACTGCCATAAAGCAGCGAAGCAGGACCTTTCATTACATTCACGGCATCCACATTGAAAGCATCCAGTTCCAGACCGTGGTCTGCACCCCACTGCTGCCCTTCCTGTTTGATGCCATTCTCCAATACAGCCACCCGATTAAAGCCCATGCCACGAATCATCGGCTTGGAGAATCCCGAACCGATATCCATAGCCTGCACGCCGGGGATATTTTCCACAGCCTGCATGAAGTTACCCGTGAAATGTTTCCGCAAAAAATCCCTGTCAGCCACTTCGAGCGTAAGTGCAGTCTTTTTGTTCTGAAGCTGTTGATAGGTTTCCGCTATCACGACTTCAGGCAAAGCTACATTACGGACTGAATCAGATTCCTGCGCATGGACGGAAAGGGTTGTACACAACATCCCCAGCACGCCCGGAATAATTCCTATACGCATTGATTACAATCTTGATTAGAATAAAACAATGAGAGGCAAGCTATAAAAGCCCGTCTCCACATGAATGTAAATTATGTAATCAAGCTATGGGAGGTGCACGTAGATAATGTGAATAAGAGAGTGTATAGACAATCTTATCCTGATGAACAACCTGCTCAAATGTGATGGGCGTTAAGATGCAACGGAAGTCAACAGACTGCGCTTCCGTGAAAAGAGAAAGAGAAAAGTGGCAGATAGCACAATCATCGGACGAATGGCGCGGATGATCTGCATGGGAACAGGAAGCAGCATGCTCGTCCTCGTGATGGTGAAAAGCCTTCACCACGAAGAACGGCAGAAGTGCCATCATCAGCACCCACGCTATAACTACTCTCTTCTTTCTGCTGTTATTCACTTTCTTAATCAACAAGTATTTGAATAGGCTGCGAAGATATGTATCTCATATTAAAAACGCAAACTCTGGTACTTAATATGTGTTACCGCTCCGGCTTTTACCAATATATAGGTATATGCCAATCTCAATTTATACTTCTCTTGGTCACGTTTTGTGCATTTCTGTAGGGTTATGAATATAATTTTAGGCGCGGATTACGCGGATTACACGGATTAATGGCTGCGCTATTACACTATATTACAGAAAAAGAATCCGTGTAATCCGCGTAATCCGCGCCTAAATCATTATCAGCATTTAGTTCATTACT